>Ga0099824_1000642_pt1 | contig 43420 bp, 16 predicted proteins | sample SiratrowhiteBW_FD_76837 | JGI IMG/M metagenome (GOLD analysis project Ga0099824, IMG submission 76837) | Root nodule microbial communities of legume samples collected from California, USA - Siratro white BW | ecosystem: Host-associated > Plants > Roots > Nodule | place: USA: California... | reverse complement strand
TTATTGTAACAAAATATATATATATATATATATATATATATATATATAAATATATATATATATATTTTATAAAATAATTTATATAAATAATTATATATATTTTTTTTTTTATATTATATTTTTTTTTTTTTTTTTTTTTTTTACTTATAATATCATCTTATCTATTGATATATGATATAGGGATGTAGTGAAATGTGATCAAGAAGGGAGAATGTAATTATAAAAAATAATTAAAATTTTCAATTTTTTTATAGAAATAAAGGGCTACTAAGATTCAACCTCCAATGTTTCTTAGAATCACGAGTTTAAAATTATCAAAAACATGTGAAGGTACTTTGTAAAATTTGTAGATGAATACGAAGTCGTTAATGTTCGAATGAAAAAATATAGTGTTAATTTTACCTGGTAAATTATTAGATATTGATTTAAATAAAATTTTAAGCAAGAGTGTTTCACAAGTTGTAAACTCTTATCCTCTTAAGAAAAAAAAAATTGTAAACTCTTATTTAAATATTTCAACTGCTCACGTAATTTTATTGAATTGCATCAACCGGAATAAGTTTTTTTAAATTAAAAACTCTTCTGATCTCTATATATAGTTACGTTTCTTCTTTCATTTTTATGTTTAAAATGTTTTCGTTTGGTTCATCCACATATTATTCCAATCCCTTTACTTCTCAGGTGGAAGATTAAAAGTAATTAAAAACAGTGTTGTATAAAGAACTAAGAATATGTTTTTAAGTATGTAAACAAAAAGGGATAATTTTGCAACTATAGGTATATTTTTTTAAAAAAAAATCGTATTCTCAAAATAATATAATTTTTACACCTACTAATGAAAATGTAACTAAAATAATAAAAAAAAGTATAACTTTTTTTAGAAAATAAACAACACCCAAAAGTAATTTACCAAAGCTTATAATTTTACATTTCTGAAAAATAGATTTTTATCGATAAAAAAAAACGTAGTCTCACTTCTTAAGTTTGATGTAATTGTTTACGTTTAGTAATTAGATTGTCAAATAAGATAAAACATGGTTTGTTTGACTTCAAGATTCCTGCTAATTCTCAATTAATAATTGATGATTATTCTCTATCAAAAAAGTGTAAACCGTTTATGCGATTTCTAATCATTTTATTTTATTTTTTTTAAAGAAAGCTATCAATATAATATTTAAAAGTGTAATGGTTAATCAAATTAGTCAGTGAAATAAAAAAAAATACAAAAGGTAATTCCTGAAACTCTTCATCTTCGACTATTTAGTTGTTAAATTATAATGATTGACTATATTCATTCCTAAAATAAATAAGACAACAAAATTATCCATGAAATTTTAAATTATTAATAATTTAGTCGCTAAAATTACAATAATAGAACTCTGAAAGAATTTATTGTGTTTTGAGAAATTTCGTTGTTTTCGTAAATATTATCTCATTTTTCATAGTCAGACAATTGGTTTAGTATTTGAGTTACCTAATAAATAAATTAAGTATGTTTTTAATAATAAAAAACTATATATGGAACTTTATCACTAATCCTTACCCAAATACAATTTGTCATACTACTATCATTTAATGATTATATTGATCGATAAGTATTTTATAACGTTGAGTATTTTTCTATTTTATTATAACTATTTATTATAATTTGAGGACTAAATTGATTGATACATTTCAAAGACTATTTTGCGATTCTATTAATTTTAAGAACCATTTAATGAACCTCTGCAATTTCAAAAATTAAATTCATAGTTCAGGTAATTTTTATGTTGATTATAAGAAAATATAATTTATATAGAATTTTTTATTTAAGAAAAGGAATAAACACATAAAGTAAAATGTTTACCAGATGGTTAATTTGGTATCCGACAGTTTCTGAGGTTCAGTCTCGTACGCTGCTTGAAGATATTAAAAAGGATTTCTGAAAATGTAAAATGAATAACATTAAGTTGGGTATAAGTTTTGAATAAATATTTATAAAAATGTTTGAAAATATAAATATTTATATTTTTTGTTATTTATATAATAAGAAGTGTGTTAGAATAAAAGAGAAAAAAAAAATGGAGAAGATTTGAGTTGAGTAAAATATAAAGAAGTGAGTGATGAGTTGGACGGCACACCAACCCACCACAAGTATTTCATTTGAAATGCATGGTCAACTCTGGGTGCGTGAGATTAGTCAACATATTTGCTTTCATTTTTTTAATAAAAAAAACTAGCTTAGGATTTGTGTAGCATTAATATGAATTTTAAATTTATGAATGTTAATTTATTATATTTCGTTATGTAAATGTCCATTCTAAGTTACATTATTTTTTTGTCACTAATTTTTAAATTAATCTGTTATTAGAATGATTTAGTGTGGATTTGACTAACCTTAAAAGACAATAATATTTAAAATAAATGTTTTATAATTCTAACTAAATAGTGATATATTTAGTTATATATTCATATTTTACTAATAAAAAACTTTACCGTCATTTTTTTTTCTTCAATACATATAAAAAACGAATAAATAATTACAGAAAAATAAAATAAGTCAAGTTGAGTTAAAAAAAAAATTGCATTAAAAGATCACGTAGAAAATGTCCATTTCGTGGGAGATGGATTTCTTTCTTAATAAGAAAAAGACTTCCTTTTCAGTGGGAGAAAGACTTTTATCTTGCAGAGGAAAAGAAAGTAATAAAAAAGATATTTATCTGTCCGAACATTTATATAAAATTGCGTGAGAGATAAACTCTGAATTCTTGTTGATGTAAACTACTTTCACACAAATTTATAGTATATAAGATTAATAAACATTGAAAATTATACTAATTGATTTTAATTTAAATAAATATTAAAAATATAAGATTAAGATAGGTTTAATCAACATTAATTTAAATAATATAAATATTAAAAATAACTAAAAGGAATATCGAGACTTAAAACTAATTTTCATAAACATTAAAAATAAATTAAATTAATGTCGATCTAGTCTATTATAACTTAAATACAGTAATTAATTGAACAATGAATCTTCAAATAAAATCAACGACTATTTATTATCTTATTTGTAGTGAAAAAAAAAACCACTAGTATCTGAGAGATGTTATAAATGCTTATCTATTTGAATATGTTTTTTTTTTATTTTAGTTTAAATTATTTTTAGTATGGTTTTAAAAGAGCTTCTAGCGTCAAACATAACCTAACACTACAAAATAAATTATTTATGACAAACCTAAAATATAATTCGTATAACTTTAAAATACTTTTTTTGTTATGAATTTCAATATACCCCTATAATAGTCAACGTCTAATTAAACCAAATTAAAAATACAGAATAATCATTTTTAAAACAAAAGTTTGTCTATTTCTTTTAGTGTTTCAAAGCTAGTCCTAGTTCCATACTTTTGGTAGAGTTAGGGTATGGAAATGTGAATGTTATCACAAACTAAATATGGACCATCTTCAAGAACTCAATATCATTTATTATTTAAATTAGCAATAATAAAAAGGATTGTTCTTGAGTTTCTTCTTTATTTTATTTTACTTTTGTTGTTGGTTTTCTATTTGATAGGTAAAAGAAAATTGTTTCACTTCATAAACACAATTTACGAGGTTATTAAATATTTTCCTCGGGATTTAACTATTTATTTACTCTTTTTGCACACAATTTATGGTTCAGTTTATATCCTTTTTGCACACAATTTATGCATCCATAATTTTATTATTACTTTGTTATCTAGTCCAAATTTAACTTTTTATGAACAAAAAAATTAAAATAGTTACGGTGAATGTATAATTTTCTTACATGGGTATGGTGCATTTAAACTAGGGAGAGTTGCGTGTAGGTAAGAATAAAATTTAAAAATCTAAATACCCTTTTACTAAAAATGCTGTTTGATAAAAGAGTAGAAATTATTATACGTGTGAAAGTATTAATTGGAGCTAAATCAAGTAATTAAAGGAGTGTTAAGATAAATTAAATTGAGTGGGTTAGTGTTAAATTACATTCATATTGCACTCAATAAATAGGCCCTTTCTTCTTCCATCCCCATAATTTCTAATTTCTAATTGGTCCATAGGTTTTAAAACGACCATTTTACCCTTTATAAGCCTTTTTGATTATTTATATTGAAAATCTTCTAGAACAAGTTTTTTAGAATTTTTGAAATGTGACTTTTGGAATAGAATTTCCAAAACATAATTTTCATAACAGGATTTCTAAAATAAGATTTTCATAAAAAGCTTTCTGAAACATATAAAATACATTATAAAATAAACTTTATAGAATATATACGATACTTTCTAAAACAAATTCTTTAGAATAAGTTTTATAGAACGAACTTCTTAAAAAAAAACTTTCAAAACAAACATATATGATAACTTTTAAAACAAGCTTTTAGAATTTAGTTTTTTTTTTTTAAACAGACTCTCTTCTTTTTCTTACTTTCAAATAGCACATTGATGGTGTAGTGATAACAAAGACAACAACAACGACAAGAGTAACATGGTGCAGTAAAGAAAGATACTTTAGTCTTTTCAGTAAATATGAGGGTGCAGTTAGTAATAATGGTGTGCAGAAAGAGAAAACCAATTTAGGTTGGTATGAGATGAATTGGGTTGGTGTTACAAACTTCCTCCTTTTCCCTTGCTCAAAATCCCATGGATTTTGCCAGCTGTGTTTAAATTTTTTCTTTATCTTTTTTTCTTTCATTTTTTATGGCATCAAAATAAGTTTTTTTCTTTTTTATTTTTGGGTTTTCTTGGTCGCGTGATGGACATTTTGGCACGATGATAGGATGTGTTGTATCTGCTTATAGATTTTTTGTTTTCATTTTGTCTTTCATTTGGGTATTAAAATGTTGTATGATAATTCGAAGACAAAAACCCATTGCATAGCTCATAATATTGAAGCTTGAAACAAACTTGAGAATGAAGTATTTTTTTAATTAGTTAAATATTTCTTGGATATTTTACTTTACCAAATTTAGATTGAAAAGAAGAAGAATACATTGAAAACCACCTTTATTTCTCATTTATAATTTGAGTTTAAACTTTTCAGATACTATTGTTCAGGCCAGTGGAAGTGCTCTTGTAATAAAGTTTGACAGCGGTTGAAATCTTGTAGATTTCAAGTTTTTAGGAATTGTCTTTCTTATTTTTTTAATGTGTTGTAAAAACTTTATAAAAAAAAAAAAACACACAACGGATTGACTTGGTAGATGTGACTTAAGAATTGGATATAACTCTTATGAAAAAAAAAAAGAAAAAAATTATAAACATTTAATATATTTTCCAACATTTTACTTTCGATATTTGCAAAAGTTAAAAAAAACCATTAAAAATAATATTTCCATTCTCCGATAAACTTGACCTTCCACAGATTACAACCTGATATAAAAAAAATTAATTAAAAAAACACAACCATGTTCCATATTATGAGATCCTTAAAAATCAATTCTAAATTACAGGATTCTGAAATATACTTCAAATTCCTTGTTCTAGAATAAACTTTTCTAAACTGTTTTTAGAATAAGTAATTAGGAAGTTTTTTCAATATAATATGGATAATGATTTTGAAATTCCACTCTAATCATTTCACCCCAAAGAGGCAGTGTGAGGCATTATGAGTAAAGAAAAACAATTGCTTTGACTGGTAAGTAGTGTTTGGATTGGAGCTGTGAGCTTTTTGAACAATGCAAAATACACTCACAAATAACAACTTAAATTTTGTTTTACATTCTATTTGGATAAGTTAAGTAGAGCAGAAGAAAAGAAAAAGGAGTGAAATCAAAATCATAGAAATATAAAAAAGAAATTATGAAAATAAATATTGTTTGGACAACAGAAGTGAGAATTAAAATAGAAAAAAAAAATATTTTCAACTGATCGGAGGAGTGAAAATAGATTGAAAAAATTACATAAAAATATTTGTAAATTAATTAGAAAAGAATACTCTATTTCTTGAAAGATTACTTGTTATTGTTAAAAATGTGTTATAATTTTAAAAGAATGAAAATAAATTAAATCTGTCCATCTAATCAAAAGTCTTCTCACTGCATGCGTATTTGTGTCAAACACCGCATGAATAATATATCCTGCAAGAATAATACATAAACTAAGAAATGAATATCAATTTCAATATCATAAATGTATCTATCTCTAACCAAAAAAGATCGCATGATTATCCCTTTCTTGAACTTCAAATCATCCTTGGTTGGTAAAGGGATAATGAGAATGCATTGTTTTCAGAAATTATCAGAAAATGAGGGCAAACGGTGACTAGTGTAAGAACAAAGGAAAAACAAAAGTCAGTGACAGACCAAATATGATCACATATCTGGAATTAAGTTCTAAACAAAATTCATAAGCATAACAGACTGCATAATTTAAGTCCATTCATTAGCAGCATCAATATGTAGAATGAATATATGTGTATATATAATTTATATATAGAGAGAGATAAACTAATTTAAATCAAGAAATTGGTGACAGATTGATGTGACAAAAAGAATGAGCTATCATGGGAACTGGAATGAACCACCAATTTGGTTAGAACCAGTAGGGGGGTTGATGGCCACCCAGAGAAGAGAAATTGTGATTGCAATGAGGCCTGACCATACAAAAACTATGGTAGGAGTCCTTCCTCTTCTTCCCATCAAACCTTTTGCAAAGGGATAGAGATGAGCCAAGACCCAAAAACTGAAGAAAACACCACCTAGTAGCCGGCTCCACTGTGGTATCACACTGTATATGGTTCTGCTAACTCCAACTGCTATTGCTATCAGGTTAACCATCATAATTGTGATAGGTGGTATCATAAGGGATGTCCATTTCACAATATACAGATCAGCAAATTCATCATCTACATCATCACCTGCTGACTTTGAAGTCAAAGTGAACGAGATTTCAATCCCTGCTATGACTTTGAGCAAGCCTTGAAGCACAGCAGCAAGATGAGCACTGGTCCCTCCAATCAGCCAGAACTGCTCATTTCTCCACCATTCTTCCAGCTCAATGCCAGACCACTTAATTTCAAGCAGTGCAAGTATGCACAAAGTCACAGTGATGCCTAAAAGGTAAGTAAGAAAAGTGACATTGAGGGTTTGCACAATGAACTGGCCAGAGAAAAGGGACAGTGCAGGAAGGAAGCAGTAGACAATCAGGAATATGGATGTGAAGGGGTAGATTCCAACATTAAGATATGCAATTCTTTGAAGAATTTTCATTCTTGGGCTAGCCAGAAGAGCATTGTTTCTTGAGAAGAATATTTCAACTGAGCCAGTAGCCCATCTAAGGACCTGATGCAACCTATCAGTGAGATTGATGGGAGCTGTTCCTCTAAAAGCATCACGCTTGGTTACGCAGTAAACTGATTTCCATCCCCTATTGTGCATCCTATACCCAGTGACAACATCCTCAGTCACAGATCCATAGATCCACCCAACACGGTTTCCCCACTCAGTCTTGTCCTCATACCAACACGAGATGACACTGATGGCCTCGGCCACTGTAGATGCATCGAGAAGATCACGGGGTATGGTGAGAGCACCCGGTGGACGTCCATTTTTCACGGCAGGGTGATCGGCCAGTGGTCGGCCTTGGAACTCAGCCACAGGAATCGAGTCAATGAGGAAAGTTGAGTTTCCAAACTTCTTAGGAAAGAGCGATAGATTCATTTCCTCCTCATCCGAATCACCCATCCTCAGTGCCCGGCTCTCTTCTGGGGTGCTTGCCATTGATGCATGCTTCTTTTGACGACCAAAGCAACAATTACAACAACCTGCGTGGTGCTCCTTGGAACGGGGTGGGTCAAAACCATATAGTGCAATCCGTCTGAAAAGGCACCCTGTTCCCACATACACGGGCCCTTGAAGTCCATCAAGGGCTCGCATGTTGACATCAAAGAAGACCGTATTGTGATTGGCATATCTATCAGAGGGGTCAATCCCTTCAAACCTCTGGGGAAACTGGACATAACAAAGGCGGTCGCCTCCACGATCCATCATAAAGCACATGCCTTCTCTCATTGCCTTTGAGTTGTAGATATAATGGTCACAATCAAGATTGAGGATAAATGGACCATTAGACATGATTGCTGAAGCTCGAACCAAGGCATTCATGGCACCAGCCTTTTTGTTGTGATCATAACCTGGGCGCTTCTCACGAGAGACATACACAAGAAGGGGAAGACGGATATCAACATCAGTCAGGTCAATGAGACTTGTGTCATCAGCACTTCCTAAAAGAGGTTCATCGCTTGGAGGTTTCAACATCACCTGCATCATTAACAAAAAAACAAATTATTCATCGCACTTAACAACTCAAAGACTAGTATGATACTTGAGTAAAATAGTGCAAGGACCTATTTAGTACCTGAATTATACCAGCATGGTCACCCTTAGAATGCTCAGATGTAGGACTCAACCAAGTTCCTGGCCAATGAGTTCCATCAGCCATCCATGTCGCTTTAGGGATCTTTACATTTTCTGAAGGTTCATTTTCCCTGTTTTGTCTCTGAACTTTCATGGCCTTGATTTCCTCTCTTGCGTGATAGGCATCTGATCGGCGACGGATAGAATCAGGCAGACTATTGATCCTAACCTTGAATTCATCGTACTCACGCTTTACTCGTCTGCGATCCTTGACAAAATCAGGTCGCACTTTGTTTTTGTAAGGGTCTCTTTTCAAGTTGAAGTACGATTCAGGATTCCTGGGCTCTATATCATGTTTACGACAGAAGGGAACCCATGCATTGGCAAAGCTGGCAGCTTCAGCCATTGCCTCAAAAGTTAGAAGTGCACCTCCATCATCAGAAACATAACAAGAAAGCTTCTCAACAGGGTAATCAGCAGCTAAAATAGACAAGATAGTGTTTGCAGTTACGAGAGGAGGTTCCTTCTCAGGATCAGCAGTAGAAACAAAGATATCTATTCCTGGAAGATCAGATTTTCCAGTTGGATTGTTAAGGGTGGGCGTTTCAAATTTCTCCTTCAGAACATTGAGATCTGTGGATCGATTCACGGGGCATAGTTTGGGCAGTTGATCCAGAAGCCAGGAAAAAGCAAACCATATCTCACAAACAACAGACATGCCCCATAGCCATACTGCATCAGTATTCTGGTGTTTGATCCTCCATGCCAAGAACAGTCCCAAGACAACCAAACGAATAAAAATGATAAGACTGCAAACAGACACAGAGAAGAATGAATTAGTCAGATGACGTGGTGCTCATAACTTTTCATGTTCAGGACAAATATATGTCATACAATTGTAGAATAAACACACAAGAATACAAAATTTAAGCCAACATCAGTTTTAGAAGTATAGCCACACACCAAAGCAGACAATATAAAGAAAAAAGATTGTGCAATCAAATAATTACCACCAAATCAACCTTTTTATCCATGATGGAAGTGCATTGTTTAAGTTAGTATATTTAGAAAACAGACAACGACCAACATTTTATAAGGAAAAAGATACTTAAGAGTAAAGACTCCATACCGATATGGACTCAAAATAGCAGCAGGTATCTTCAGTTTCCTGGTAAGTGGTCTCCAGGGTCTGTTCATCAATTCAGTAGGCTCAACAACATCATCCTCTATTTCATTTCCAAAACCACCTTCCTTTGGCCATATAGCATTACCATAGCCATAGGTCCCCTTTGTTTCAAAGAGCCACCTGTTATGATCAAAGTCTCCAGTTTGGCTCCTCATCAATGTCGACTTCGTTGACTTCATCAAGGACAATCTCTTCTCCATCTTAGACATTCCACCTGGTGGAGGAAGTGGAAGAGGACGTCCATTATCTACAGCCACTTCATCTAGTTCTGTGTTCTTATACGGCTCCTTGCATCCTGGGCACGTTCCACCTCCTGTTTTTACTGCATCTATGTAACAATCTCTACATATCTTAAAATCACACTCACAGGGAAGAATATCGGCACCACGTTCATCGCTCATCACCTTAGAATCACAACCAGGAACCGCACATGAAGACCCTTTTGCACCAGCCATCTGTGGATGATTTGCTTCAGATTCTATCACCTTATCCATCAGATGGGCTCGAGTAACACTGTTGAATCCACCTGTGAAAAGTGAATTTGACACATACTGCTCCTCAACTTTCTGTGAGATTGATGGATCCATAGGTTGGTTATCTGGGGTAGCTGGTATATGCACCGTATAATTCATGAAGTCGGTACTCCCTATCTCACTGTCAAGATCATCTCTAGAGTAACTGACATAGCGGCCAGAGGAAGTCCTCCGAGCAAATTGTACACTTGGAGGTAAAGGAGGCTTCTGACCATCAGGTGCATCAGATGATGTTGATATAGATGATCGGCTTGCTCTAAACGTTTTTGATGCCATATTTGACTACAGAACTGATTACAATATGCTGAAACACAGAAATTTACAAAATAAGAACTTCATCAAAAACCATAGTTAATTCAATTCACCAGAAACACTGAGACCAAATATCAAAGCATGAATCTTAATCCATTGCTAAGAGTGCTGTGAAAGAGAAAGTCTGCGAAAAAATTATACCCCAGAAGGCACATTATTCAAGTATCAAACAGAAACAACTAAAGCGCTGGCTGGATCTCAGAAAAATCTTGAAGATTGCTCAGATAATTTCGACAGGTCCACACAAATATCAGCAAAGAAAAAAGTGAAATCCGAAAAATGTAAACTTTCATGGGGGCGTATAAAAGAGGTTGAAAAGAAAAAAGATCACATATTCACTGGAATCTACACAAAGACTTGACCCATGGGCATTTTTTCCATAAACCCCCACTAGAAGATCCAAAAATGTTCCTTTTTTTTTCCACTCAAAACAAAACCAACCCAAAGAGCTCACGAGCTCCGAATAGTACTATACTCTGATAAAAAAAAAAAAAAAGGTACAGAACAGAACCCATCTTCACACAAAAGCAAAAACACGAACCCCTTTGACTTAGCTGCTTTGATGTCCCTAACCAGCAGCAGCAACGACATTAACAAGTCAGCCAAAGTTGGTAAACCCCTTTGACTTCCCTGCTTTGATGAACCCACAAAGAATCATAAATCTAAAAAAGCTCAGATTTTTTTGCAAAAAAAAAAAATGCCCAATTCACAGTTTCCCAGCTTTCTCACTTTTTAAACTCAACCCAACACTCATACAGAAAAACTCATCAGGTAAAGCTTGAACTTTGGAGTAGAAAAACAACCATGAATGAATGTTACACAAAAGGGTGGTGCAAAGGATGAAAATGAAGATTACCTCTTTACTCTGTTTCAGATCTGTGAATGGTGAATATGTCAGAAAGCCATTAGAAGAGAACAGAAGAGTTGGGTTTGAATTTGAATCTGAGGGAAAGCTTAAAAGCTAAAAAGTGTTGAACTTGCTCTCCAACTGTCACCTTGTAGGCTTAAAAATACAAACAAAGAGACGCGCACACACGACACAGTCACACGCTATTTAGACAGAGCAAAGACAGATACAGAATAAGTCCTTAAGTCCTCACCAAAACATTTTTTCTATCTTCTATTTTTTTCTTTCCAATTTTATTTTTAAAAGATATTTGGTGTAATAAATAACATTCATATTGCAAATCACAAAGGTGATCACTTTCACTTGAGTCGCTTTTAATTTTTTTGTTTATTTCAGTTATTATAAAAAAATATAATTAATTATACTTAATTATTTAAATTAATTTAATTGTATTTAATGATTTAAATTAATTTAATGAATTGAATTAATTTTAATTCAGCGAATTACACCTACATGTACAGTTTTTCTTAATTTATGTAACAATCATAATATGGTTTATTTTTCCAATAAAGTTTAGAAACAATGACCATGTGATAGGATAAGAATTTGAGTTTTTTGAATTTGTTATATATAGGAGTAGTGATGTTAGTGTTATCAATTATTCCAAACATTCACTTGTAGGGACCATCGTATATGAATTTGAGGAACTTCAAAAGAAATTTCAATTATGTAATGGCATGGAGGACAATTTGGTATATTTATGGACAATCTTTCATTTTTTTTGTAAAAATATGAAATAAATTATCTTAAAGAAAAATATTCATTATCTATGTTTAGATTTTTAACGATGTTAATTATTATACCCGATTGTTAATAACATGTATCAATGCCAAGCAATATTCTTTTAATCATGTTATTTTTTTCATTAAAATAATGGACATAGCTTGATCTCTCGCTAGTTTTATTTAAGTTTTTTACAGAATCAATGGTCGGTGTTTAATTAATAGAATTCATCGTTGTCGATTAAAATGCGACATTTCTAACAAAAAAACATTTTATTTTAGTGTAAAAGGTACACAGAACATGGAGACAATTAGACAAAATATCACACTCCCTCGAGAAATGCATTATAGTTTTATAATATAAAATTATTTTTTTCAAATATATATTTTTTTTTTCAAAATAAATTTACTTTTTCATAAAGTTGCTGAAGATGCTAAGTGGGGACCTCCCCCAATCTGAAAATGTTGTCATAAGATAGTGAACTTTTGTTGTAAACTATTACGAAAGAAATATGAATGCATCATTGCTCCCTCAAAAAACAACAATAATCATGTCTTTCATTAAAAACTGAAAAAAAAGTTCCCTTAAATTTCGAGTGGGGTTGATGCTACTTATACTATATAAATAGTAGACAATAATTTAAATATTTTTTATTTATTTTTAAGTGTGATTTTTAAAAGCAATATTATATTTGAACTCTGAGTTAAGCGAATTTGAGATATAAACATTATGGAGATATGAAAGATTGACTATTCTTATTTCTTTTATCTCCATTATGGACAATAATTTAAATACACTTTTATTCGTTTAATCTTTTGAGATATTTTTTAAAAACTGTGACACAATTTTAAAGCCAGTAGTACGTTAAATACGATAATTAACTTAATATGTTTTTATAAATCGAACTTAAATTTGAAACTTAACTATTATTATTCAAGACTTTGAGGCTAAGAGGTCATTGAACTTTTAGGGACTACAAATTATATGTATTAATCAAAATTTTACTAATAAACAATAATGTTGTAATTTTTTGTTGTTGAATTATTAGTCTTGTTGATGTATATTATAATTAATATAAATTAAATTATAGTATATAGACAGTGAACGTATATTCTTACTAACTATTTTTATCAAGTTGAGTTATATTTAAAGTTGACTTTTATAAAAAAATCTCAGTGATTAAAACTCTAATGTATAACTTTTTTAGGATAAAACTTTGTAGGTCTTCCATTCTCAATTATATTTTTTATTATAAGTTGATTGGTTATTATTAATCTTGTATGAACTTATAGATTGTTTCAACGTCAATTCCAAAATAACTTGCTCTACCGCTTGTGTTGAAAATTGCTTTTTGTTTAAGTTTAAATTAAAGTACTTTGGTTATGGTGACTTGTGTGTTCAATTTAGCTATATTTTACTTTGCTAACTGAACTTTTCAAGTGTTCAACCATTTTACCAACTACAAAGCAAAATTTAATTTAAAAATTAAAGAGTTGGCTCAGTCGACAAAATACTAATGTAACTATGATTTGGTTTCATACAGTTATATGTGTTGAAGATTTCAAATTTAAATGATATTATTCTTCCATTAATATAAATCACGTAAAAAACTTATAAGAACAGTTCACTTATTTTATTTTATTTTTAATATAGACATATCCCTTTATTTCCAATATTTTAGTGTTTTAAAAGATTCACGAAAAAAGAAATAAATGTTTTCAGTGTTTCTTTCTTATGCAAATATTTTAAAAACAGAAAACATAACAAAAACAAGATAACATTTTTATAATTATGAAATAAAAAAATAAACCTGGTAACACGATAATACAATCAAAACTCAATTTTGAATAAAAAAAAAGAATAATAGTGTATGAATCATGAAGACAATTGTTTTAGATAGTTCACCGCTCTTATTTGACCGAAAAAGCAGCGTTTTTTTAGGTGTTTGCGTGCCTGTTCACGCGTTAAAACCCACCCAATGCCCCTGTCATCATTATTGTAACGTGCTTTTGTTACTAATTCATTTATTTATTCGTTCAAAACGTTCTGATTTCTTAATTTCTATATCTGAATGTGTGACAAAATGCCATGTCTATCCAAAGTTTCTCCTCAAAAGTGTTGCTTTGCCAAACGCGTTCCATTGTATTAGTTTACTGTGTTTTTTTCTTGACACGGTAATAAATTAATCCCAAATGAATGTTTTAACATTCAAAATATAAAAAATAAATTGATATTGCTAAAGTGCAGAAAAAGATACTATTTTTGTTATCTGAGTTCTGATGTGGCATTACCATCATTAATCAACAAGAAAAAATCATTGTTGTCCGAGTAAAGATCACAAAGACTGAATGAAACCTCGTTGAAATTATCCAGAGTTTCCCATGTATATCTTGTCTGTCAAGAACTTATATATACCATAAGTCAAACATAAGTTGCACACAAAGTGCAAAAAGAAAAAATGGACCGAGAAATCTGAATTCTGAACAAAGTTCACAATCAACATCTAGATATAAGAGTGACATGACATTAACAGCAGTGTGCTCTATATTCAGCGGAGAAATTAGTATTGCAGGTCAGAAAGAGATGAGATCATCTTTCGATGGTTGCTGCTTCTTTGTATCGTGTCCCCCATCTGATGCTTCGCCGCCTTTTTTCCCAAAAATCATCTCATCAAGATCATCCATCATGTCATCGTTGCTCCCTCCCTGGGGTGTTCTTGATCCAGCTGGCTTTCTAATCAAGGCATCTTCTCTGGTATGACGTGGTGACTCATCTGGCTCCACAGCAACTGGTATCATGGCTGGTTCAGGCTGAAGTGGAGCAGCTGCAGGCTGCTTCAACTCTTCGTACTTGGTGAGAACCTTCTGAATCTCATCGTTAACATTCAAGGCCTCAAAAAGCAGTGCTTCATTGTCTCCGGCAGTTTCAACAATTCTCTGGACAGTAGATTGCGACCGACGACACTGATGTACAAGTGTGGAGGTCAAATCATCCTGCAGATGGAAGAAATGGTCACATTTACATTTTGGCAATTCACCAATGCGCTTCTTCTCTAGCAAGGGACATCACATTGGCTAAAAATGACGTTTTTTATTTGGGGAACTCGCAAGGGGAGTTTAGGATAAACGGCATCTATCTTTTTAGTACCCATTTTCCTAAAAAGCCAGTAATTCAAAATTTCAGATAAACAATACTCCATCACAGCATTATCATGGCCAAGGGAGTAATAAATCTCGTTAGTGGAAACTATAGAAGATAATATTTACTAAAATACGGCGACACACTGGACAAAATTTTGTGAAGATAATAACCAAGGGAAGGGGTTTACAGTAGATAACATTTCCATAACCACAGTATCTACAATTTTTCCATCACCAGTCACTGCAAACTGACAAGCTTTTTAGATTTAAAAATATTGTTCGCTTTCTTATTGTGAAATGTGAAATATTTTCATCAATATCCTAAATGATGCGGTTAATAGTCTAGGCATAATAAAAGATCAACCTTACACAGAAAATTTAACTGCATAGGTTATGTGACCTCATCTAAGAACATATACTAGAAGCACAAAACAGCAGGCAAAATAGAGGCCATAACTTACAACCTAGTGTGCACAGAGTAAATTTTGAAGACAGTACAGGTCTATTAGTTACAAAAGCAACTGAAGTTCTATCCATATTCCATCCACAAATAGCACACATAGGTCCTAATGCAAACATACATTATGTATAGTCAAAGCAACTAAGCAGCACATTCAAAATATAGCAACTAATAACATCATACCACCACAACCAAAGTATACCTGTAAAACATCCTGTTGCGGCGAAGACGACAACACAGTGGAAAGAAGCTCAATGCTATTTCTCGCAACATCAAAGGCTTCCTTAGTCTGTTCGGGGGAAAAACTCTGATCAGGAACATCATGCTCAAACTGCTGTTGAAGATTGACATCAGCCTCAGGAGCAGTAACTGAACGAGGCGGAGTGAAAATAGGAGCCAAGCTTTCATTGTCACGACCAGGAAACCTAATACCCCTCGATTTCAGACTCTGAAAAAAAAAAAAAAACTTGTAAATATAACAAAAAAATTTACTGCCGATCTTAGGTGCAGATTTGGTCCTTGGAACAACTTGGTTAGCTACCTTGGGCTCCCATATTTCGGACTACAGTGTCCTACAGTTCCTCGTGGACGGGAAATTTATTATCCTTCATGGTGATAAACCAATTCCGGTTCTAGCTCAATACAATCATCTTGTAGGATGCAAAGGACTTATGCCATACATGAACTATTCACACTGCAATTTCAGCAACCAGTTGGTCTTGCTGATTACAGGTCAGAATTACTTGAGGATATGGAACTGGAACTAGCACTACTTATGCATACTTACCAGGATGTGTCTGCAGTTCCAACTGGTCTGCCTCCTAATCATGACCACACTATTCGCGTAATTACAGGAGCAGATCTTATGAAGGTGAGACCTTATAGGTACACGCAGAGTCAAAAAGAGCAAATTGAGTAGATGGTCAGACCTATATTCTGGGAGGGAATTTTAGTGCCTAGTACCGACCTGTTCTCTTCCCCAATTTCTTTGGTGAAGAAGAGAGATGACACTTGGAGATTCTGTATGGATTACCAGACCTTAAATGCCATAACTATTAAAGATAGTTTTCCCATTCCCAAGTAGATGAATATTGAGGAATTATTCAGAGCTCAAAATTTTGCCAAGTTTGGTCTTAGAGCAAGCTATCATCAGATCTTACTAAAAGAGGAAGATCAATATAAGACAACATTTAGAATACACCATGGCCACTTACGAATGGCTTGTTATGCCATTTGGGTTGATGAATGCTCTAGCTAGATTTCAATGTCTGATGAATGATATCTTTCAAGATATGTTGCAGAAATCTGTTCTGGTTTTTTTTTTATAACTTATTGGTATACAACCCAACTTGGTATTCCCATCTACCACAACTAGAAGTGTGTTACAAGTACTCAGAAAGCATAAATTATTTGTCAAAGTTATCTAATTGTTCATTTGGTCTTACGCAAGTGGATTAATTAGGACACAAGGTTTGTGGCGAAGGAATAGTCATAGATGCTTTCAAGGTCCAAGATGTGTTAGCTTGGCCTCTTCCTGTTAACCTCAAACAATTAAGGGGATTTCTGGGCCTTACAGATTATTATAAGAAGTTTATCAAAGGGTATGCATCTATTACTGCTCCTTTGACAAAATTGCTCAAGAAAGACAGCTTTAGTTGGGATGTTGCCGCCATTGCAGCATGTGAAAAACTCAAATCTGCTTTAAACTAAGGTGTCCATGCTAGCCATTCCAGATTTTTCTAAGCCTTTTGTATTGGAAACAGATGCATCGGGACCGGTATAAGTGTAGTGCTTAGTCAAAACAATCATTCAGTTGCTTTCTTTTCAAAGAAATTAACTCCCAGACTTCAAAAACAGTCAGCTTATACACGGCCGGAGTTGTATGTCATAACTAAAGTAATAGCAAAATTTAGACATTATCTCGTGTCACAAGTTCTTAATTAGAAGAGATCAAAGGAGTTTAAGGAGCCTTACACCACAGTTTTGGTTGCATAAGTTGTTAGGCTATAATTATACTATCGAGTACAAAGCGGGAAAGGGCAATGTGCAGCAAGCTTACCTTGACTTCAACGGACAAGGTTGCTGCTTTCAGTGAGGGAGGTAATCTCACAAGTGGAATTAGCAGAAAGACAATTCAGGAAATGGAAAAAAAGAGAACTTTTTCTGTGTTTCTTTTACCATCCATACAATAATATACAGAAGTTATTCCATTTGCCCCTGACGACAGTTTTTTTTTGGCTACAGATGGGTTTGATTGAACAATCTCACACCAGTTAATTCACAGGCTCTGGTCTTAAACAGTTTGAATATAAATAAAAGTGAAGAGAGAGAGAGAGAACCTTGTAAGTTTCTTCAAAGACAGGGAGATATCGCAACTCGCCGGTGGACTCACCCCAGGCTTCGATCATCATCAAGGCCTTGTTCCGGTTGTTGACCACCGTCTGGGGGTCGTCGATGAGTCTCACCATCTCGTCGAGAACACGCTCGGCGGCGACCTCGGAGAAGGCCTTCTCGCAGTTTTTGACGCAGGTTTCGAGAAGCACGAGCGCCAGGTACTGAACCCTAGGGCTTTTGACCATGATCCGCTTCTTGATTCCCCTTATGAGCTCGACGCTGGAGAGCTTGTCGGTGTTTATGAGGTCGCAGAGATCGAGGTTGAGGGCCCAATCGGGCTCGTCTAGGGCCTCCGACGTGGCATCCTCGACGAGCTTGTCGGCCTGATTGGGCCCCTGGAAGAACTCTCTGACCTTGAAGCTCATCGAAGTCATCCCCTCACTCATCTTCCGACCCACTTCCACCCCTCCGATTTTCAGTCGCTCGCCCAAAGCACTCACCTTTTCCATCAGATTATCGCTCATCTTCTGATCCCAACAAGATCAACCAAAAGGGTTTTTCAGAGTGAAGTGTTCGTTCGTTGGTAGCAAACAACGCGTGAGGACTGGGCAAAGTCTTCCTTCGCAACGCAACGCAAGACTCTGTTTTTCTCTCTGTTTCCTTTTAATAGGAACCTCACTATTTTAACTTTTTTAAAAAAAAAAAAAAAAAAAATATATATATATATATATTTAGGGTTTTCTTTTTCCCATTTTTCAATTCATATGTTAAAATTATTTAATTATTAAGATTTAAATTGTAATATAATTAAATAAAAGAAAAGGTTTTGGATAACTTAGTTTAGACTTCAGGGGTACTTTTTGAGTCTTCATTACCTTCCACACACAAATTACTCTTTACCTTCCAGACTTCCTTCTCACTCACTCCAAAATTCATTATTCCACACTTCAGATTTTTTTTAAATACCTATTATTCTAAAACTATTATTGTTCTAGTCAATTTCAGTCAAATTCCCTAACACTGTGTAACTGACATCAAATTCTTTAATTTTTATTTAACTTGATAAATTAGTTGAACAAATGCATATCCACCTGCTCCATTTTCATGTTTGTTTACAGGTTTTATTATATTCTAAAATGAGTGGTTGCATAAGTTCATCCTTCATAATTGTGATAATTAATGGAATATCAGTCATTTGCAGATTTTATTATACCAATTTGCTGTGTTTTTAAGTGTGTTTGCATTGTACTGATGTAGAATTTTAAAATTGAAAGGAGTTTTTCTTTTCGTCATCATTTCATAGAAACAACTGCAATTTCTATGAACACAAGTTACATTTTTGTTACCGGCTACCTTTACAATTCTCAAGATAAATAAATATTGAGATATAAATTATATTTTTGTAAATATAACAGATTTTTTTAATTATTTTTATTCATTTATTAGTTGTACATTTTAATTTATGAGAAGATTTTGTTATAGATAATAAATGTTGTGGAGAAAAATTTATTATGTATTTAATATACGTTGTTTCATAGGTTTGAGACGAACAATGTGTCAATAATCCATATAAACGTATATTATTAACCCATACATGTGTGTATGTTGCAAATTTATGTATAATATATTTACTTAAGAAGTAATATGTTGCCTGTGTCTTTTCAGATATAATATTTGTTGTATCTCAATTTTTTAATACACATTTTAGTTAGTGATCATTTTTTTTTCTTAAAAAATCTACCATTTTCGTTATTAAATATTTAGTTTCCAGTTTGAAGTTATATTTTTTAATACAAAATTATTTTTTACTAACAGTTTAATGTAATTTTTTTACGTGAAGTATTCTCTGAGACTAAATTTCCTTTTATTAATATAAATATTTTCCCTATTATATGTACATATAAATAAATGAATAAATCAGTTACATAAAAATAAGCCAACAATGAAAGTAAACGTTTTATAAGTATGAGAAATAATGACGATACAATATTTACACATTATATATTGGGATTTTGAAACGTTTGAATTATATATTTTTCATTTCGAAAATTTTCATATTTTTAATGGACTTTGAATGTATTAATTTCTTTTTTATTAGTATCATTCACTTTTCTAGGAAATAAACAGAAAGGAATCCCCTAATGCACAATAATTGTTGTGCATATTTTAATTCAATAATAGTGGAAGTAGTAATCACTTAAAAATAATGATAGCAATTAATAATTTGTTGAGTTGGGTATGTTGTTTGTTGTTATTTCTGTTATATTTTCATTTTACTTACTCATTTTGTTGTGTTTAAAACTGAAAATATGTAAACCTAACAATGATTATATTAATTATAATAATCACTAATAATTCAGCGTTACATAATTTCAACAGGGCAATTTGGCATTCAATCGTAGTTTTGCTACTACGTAAATATAAGTGGTTTTATTTTATACCCCTTTTATGTTTTTTTTATGCGACAACACTTTATATAACTTAATTGACTTTCATGTTTTCTAGCAAAGATATTAGAAGGAACTTACTAATTGATGCTACTAAACCTTTTCATGTAGTGTAGCTTTGTGGCTTTTTATGAGTAACTTTGTAGTTGATAGTTGAGACAATTTAATTTTTGGTTATTTTTTGTAATGAATTTCATGTGTTAAAACTTTCCGAATTGCATTTATTTCGATATTAAGGAGTGTGATTATATTAAATTTGATTGATGATTAACAGGGCATAATCAAACACATATCCACTGTTTAATCGAGTTGTGCCTTAATTTTTGAAAAAGTGCGCTTTGAACTTGAATTTTAACAAATTGTGTTACATTAAATTTTTTAATTTTAAAACATATTAACATTAAAAAAATATAAAGTCCATAAAATTATTTACATGGCTGTACTTTCTAGTAAAGTTCTGATAAAAAAAACTATTTTTCAATGTTATAAATGAAGTTTGTTTGATATATTAATATTCAATTACGTGTAATCAATCACTTTTGATAAAACTCTTTAATGATGTTTCTATTATAATTTTGTAACTGAAAAATGCTAACATGTACCATATTATAATTATGATGGTTTACATTTTAAAGGGATGAATGTGAATTTAACATGAATAAACTTCCTTCTCACTTTATTTTTCCTTTTATCCAAACAAGAAAAAATTCTTAATTTTCTTTATATCCACTTTTATTTCGTCAAAAACAAAAGATGGAAAGGAAATGCACATATTTAAACATGGACAAAACTCATTTCAAGAACCCCTTTTACGTATTCAGCCAAGTAGAGTAAAGAAAGATAGGAAAGAATCACCTAATCTCGAGTGAAAACAGCAGCGTGTATAAATTCCATTTGTACAGAAACTGAAAAAAAAAATCTGAAATAACTATTTTATCTCCCTGTCTAAAGCTAAAAAGGTGAAAAAGATTTGCATATTTGAGAACAATTGAGTATTGGCAATAAGCTCTGTAAAGCAAGGGACCACGAATTCCATTCTTACGAATCAAAGTCCGTGAGCAGGTGGGCGGCAACTGAAAAAAACAAAAGTGACGGTACAAGGAAGAACAAAAACACAATCATTGGTTAATTCCATCACCGCTTCTCAAGACCCAAACAGAACCTTTTGAGACGCATAACTCACTCATCACCTGAAATTGTTTCAAAAGAGGACAAACAAACAACCATTAGGATAATAAGCAGGGAAAACATGATCCAGCTTAAAAATGATTTTGCAACATTTGTTTGCGTTCACTCCATGTTAAGATCATTATCTACTTTCCGATTCATACTACACAGGTGATATTCATTCTACTCTTTTATCTTGTCTAGAGCTATTGTTCAAAGTCTCAAGCAACTATCATTTTAGATTGTGAGCAGTTTTCTTTTGTTGTGTCTACATCGTATCCATGCTCCAGTACTCAATGCTCTATTGTAAATTACAAATAAACAAATAGTATCCCATTGACCAACTGATGAAAAAAAATCAAATTACCTTGTTATATTCATTGTTAGGGACCTCCCTACCAAGTTTTCTCCTTGCAGCTTCAAGTATCTCAGCCTTCTTCAGCTTGGCATTGGGTCCACTTCCACGAAGCATATCAATTACAACATCTCTGCAGAGACCAATGCATTCCTTAGAATTATATAACAAATGGAATATGCTACTTGTTTTTAAAATTCTCTAACCTCCCATGGAATGAAAACAATTTTCCTTTTGGGGGTGAGGTGGGGAAGAGAAAAACAACCTGAAGGGATCATCTTGTGATGATTTCAACACATAAAAGCCATGGATTTCACATGCAACTTCGTTTATGACTGCCATTAACTCATTACGTGGACCGTCAAGACTGTGAGCCGCGTCCACTGCAATTTTAGAATCTCCCTTCGAAAGCACAGCTTTGGAAACTGCCATTTCGCGCAATCCTTCGCATATCAATTTGAAACTGCGAGAAGACAGATAGAAGCAGCATAAGACAACTATCAAACAACCAGATAAAAATATAGAACTTCAGTTGAGCCAAATTCTCTTCAACGGAATGTCGACTGGAGGAGAATTCCCCCCTCATGCAATTACCATCACAATAACTATAAGAGTGACAGACTGGTCAGAAAGATGCATATCACTGAGGTGAATTTTCAAGGACTGGCATCAGCGGCATTACAGCCTATCCCTATTTAAACCAGATTTAATCCAAATAACCAATTGCCATGAAGAATTTTGTTTCTAAGGGAAACCACCACAGACATTTAGCTGACATTGGAATAAGATAGAAAACATTGTTTTATTTGTTTCTGCAAAAGATATTAGCTCAAAAGATTTCTTCTATTCACTGCAAATACATTAAAAAACCACAGGCATAAGCATGGTCCGACTGATACTCTTAATAAAATTCCAGCCATACATACCACAGCCCGAGAAATACAGCACAGTTTCATGGGGCTTTACACTCCCTCCTTTTTATTGTATCAAAATTCTTGATGCCAGATAGGATCAAGTTACATGCCCAATGAGTGTTGTAAGCACAGCTTGTGATCTTAGTGCCTTAGCATACTAAACACGGGGATACAACATTTTAAAAATTATGTGCATAATACGCTATATTACAACATATGATGTTAACAAAAAACACAAATCTTATATAACAAAAGAGAAAATTGATATCTTCAATTACAAAATATATATATATATAAAGCACATATGAAAGCCTTTTAAAGTGGTATGAAGTTAACTACAACTATCGTGCTTCCAATTATTATCACAACAATAATTTGAACATGGGAAATCACCAAAGCAAAGTATAGATGTCTCTATAACCGTACCTGCAAACTTTGTTAGTCTGAAAAAGCTTCTTGAGGGCAATTGGTAGAGCATGTCGGGTTTCATTTGACATGGTCATTTTCCCCGTAGACACTCCAGGCAGACTTGTCAACCGTTGATCAGAACTTACTGATTTAAGGGCCTCATTGTTTACACCTTGGTTTGCTACAGCACTTTTACCAATTTTACGTTTTCCAACATTAGAAACTAGTCCAGGTAAAACTTGTTCCAAACCTTTGAAAAGTTTTTCCTGTTTTTCAACAATATCTGGATAGAGTTTTTTGAATGAGTCATCAGGAATTTGTTTGAACTTCCAGTAGGGTTTTGGTTCTCCGGCAGATTTATCAAGATTAGCTGTTTCCAAGCCAAATTGCTTAACGAATTCCTTCACATGAGTAGTAAGTTCACCTCGAACATTCAAATCAGAAGACTGAACTTTCAAATTCTTGCTAAACAATAGTAAGACATAATCTCTGGCCAAAGATTCCGCACCACCATTAGGATATAGCAATGAACTTTTAGCAGTCCATAGTCCCCACAACAATATTGCATGTTGCTGCAGGAATTGAAGAAGTTCCTCCTCGGAGTATTCAGGAGCAAAGTGTTTTATAGCACTGAAACGCTGTGGTGGGTATGTCTATCATAAAGAGCTGAGTTAGACAAGTTATAAAACGTAGCACAGAGAAACATGATTCTATAAATAGAAGATTACAGCATTATTTGATCTTTGTAGCCTATCCCACCTCGAAGGAAAAGGCTAGGTAGTGATGGTTGTTATACTACTGAGTTCAGTTGAGATAATTAGACCCGATTGGCCAGTTCAATTAGGACCCATCCCTTTGAACTGGTGATCAGGAAGGCAGTCGGTAAATCATGAAATCGGGCACACACTGGCAATAACTAACAGATTCAATTCACAAACAGATGAATTTTTATTTGGGGAAAAATTAAAATCCCCTGCCTATAATATTGATAATCTCTTTCGAAACCATTGTTACTTTTGATAAGTATTATATAAAATCTAACTACACATCATACTTTTGACTGCATTCAGGTTAATATTTATTCATATGTATTAGTAATATAGTTTTGTTTATCAATTTAACTCGTAATCTTTTATTTTGTAAGACTAAGAAATCCATTGATTTTAATTAAAATTTTTGCATTAATCTATTTTTATTTTGCATTAATTTATAACTTTAGGATATATATATATATATATATTCAATTATCACTATTTCAACTACGGTTAAATCAATAAACGGTGCATAATTGCTTTAATTAGTTCTATAACCAATCTAATTTTAAAGACATTGGTTGTGAGGTGTGTGCCACCATCCAAATAAGCAAGTTCTTTAATAATTAATTAAGACCAGTGTTAAATACAAACACTGTTCTTCAGTGTTTGCCTTATCAATGAGCAATTTGGTGCACAAGCCCAGGTTATTTGATATAAATATATCCACTACTAACTTAACAGTTAAAACACACATAAAACACCAGTAGTGAATTGGGAATACAGAATATCTTCTTTTAAATAAAAGAATGTAGCCAACTATGAACAAGCACAGGAAGTAAGATGAAGAATATTGTTAGATCTCAATGCCCCTATCACATAAATCAAAAGCAAATAATGTCACAAACCTCAAGCAATTTCTTAAGTCGCTCTTCCACGGGTAAGGATAGTAGATCCCTAAATTTACATACACACGATAGAATTATAAGCCAATAGCAATAGTATAAACTAATGAAGATAAACAATGTAGAATTATAGGAGCAACATAATATCAAGAAGTCAACAGCGAAAACGACAGAAAGAATATAAAAATAAATATACAGATTAGAACAGAATTGCAGATACAGAAGGAAAAAGAATAAGAGTCCTACATACAGCTAATGGAAAACCTTTAATCAGAACGAAGGGCCAAAATTAAATACACTTGATATTCAAGGAAGACGGCACCTTTTAGAAGGACCCTTTGGTAAATTGTTGCTAGTCGCTCCAGGACACAGTGCAGTAAGATAATCATACCTAGAATCAAAGATTTACAGACTTCAAATATTTAGTAGTTAACATATCACATAAGAGTGCAAGAAGGACAATAGGACATCTTACGCTCTCATTGTGAAGTTTATAGGAGAACTTTCATGTGCCATCATTTGCTGCAAATATCTAGAGGAGATATCACTCTTGCAGCTATGATACTTAAGAGGAAGCCAGCTCTTCACAGGATGTAAAGAAAAAAAAAAACTGATTAGAACAGGACTGGAAAAGAAACAAAATGAACAAAATCATCATTAAGAAATTCTTTTGACAGAAAATGCAAATATACGGAACTAATTCATACTTTATTTAAGAGAAGAACGTGTCATTTATCCATGTATCACAAGTACATTACAGTTCGTTCCATGCAGAAAACACCAAAATAACCGTCCCCCTAATCCTGCATCCATTCTTCACGGCCAAAAACCATAAACTTTTATAGGAGTTGTTAGAATATTTGAAAATATTTTATCATAGCTTAGAATGCCTTATATTATCCTCTAGGATTAATCGTCCAATTTCCTTACTGTCTCTTAGGATTTGTCATCATATAATAAGACAAATGGTTATTGAACAATTAAGAGTGCAGGTCAACTTATTAGTAAAAACTAAATTAAATGAACTGTAAGAAACTACAAGAACGTAATCCAAATTTCAGGAAAAAAGGGAGAGACTTGACTAAAGCCAGTACCTTAACATTATAGACAGGCATATAGAAATATAGAGATTTGTGGAGATAAGTTATAGAAAGGGAAGGGTTAGAGATGATGTGATCAGGAGCTCCACAGTACATAATCCAGGATCGAGAAGGAAAAGATAGAGAGAAGTAAACTAACAAATTGCTAGAGTAAGAGATTGAGGAAGAGGTAGTTCTTGATGGACAGCCTTTAGTTAAAAATACTCTTTGTAATCATTGCCTTATAAGAAAAACTTATTCTCTTAATAACTTCATCCTTTCTCTTGAAATCCAACACCTACACTTCAGCAAATGTTTAAAAACATAAACTGGGAGAGGAGGGAACAGAAATTGCAGAAGTAGTTTGAGTGGTTAGGAGACAGTTAGAGGTAGTTCTTGAGTGGACATCCTTTAGCTGAAATACTCTCTGTAGCCTGATAAGAAAAACTTATTCTCTTGAGAAAGAGATCCATCATTTCTTTCGAAATCCAACGCTAATTTGCAGATGTTAGAAGGTATGAACTGTGGGAGGAGCAAATAGAAAATGCACTCAGAAAGAGTAGGCACACAAACAAACTTTGAACAGTTTAGTGTTTTCACCCATTACACAGACCAAGGAGAAGGGGGAGGTGACCCTCAGAACAGACCCAAAAGGGCAACAAGCAGAACGCAGCCCCAAGTAACGATTTCCTGACAATGAGAAGAGGGTACACTAGACAAGGGCAAATAATGTTAGCATCATGAGGCAGCTTTCCTAGCAACAAGACTACATGGTCTGGCCAAAACTTCCACATGGAGACAACAGACAGGCCAAGTCTGAGGAGCAATGAACTTGGTACAGAAACTCAACCTTGCAGAGGCAGGGCAGATGCACCACAGAGACAGGATTAATCCACACTTACGCTAACTTATGATTTGGGGCAGGAGAGAATATTTATGTTAAAATGCTGCACTGAAAAACACTTTGCTTAAGGATCTATATATAGAATAATTAGATAGATAAATGAATGCAAAATGCAATACATAAAAATAACTAGGCTAGGAATTATGTGTCTATTTAAGAATAACATAACCCCTGTTATAAGCAAAAAAAAAATTAAAAAAATCAATGTAAATAATACAGCAGTATTAACTACTAGAATACCTCATCACCATCATTCTTTTGCTCAATAGTAGATGGCTCAGTCGGCTTATTCTGCAACAGAGAAGAAAAATATATTAGCTAGAAGGAAATCAACTGACAACCCTCAACAGAATACAAGCAAGCACCAGAAAAAAATTGCAAGATGGATTGATACTGCAACAAGACAGCTTGTGAACTACACTTAGGAGATAACAAAATGTGTCTAATTTCAAGTATAGTTGGCACAAATGGAACCAAGGTGCTAGTTACTAAATATTAAATTCAGCAATTTATGAACAACAAAGGCAATGTTACTGTAAGTATGCAGCAGCAACCAAACATTTGTCACTTTCTTAATTTTGGGGGGTACACATGCCTGTTATGGGTTTCTAAATCCTACATTTACTTGAGATCCAATTTCCTGTAGAGCAACAAAAACTTTGGTCCAACTCAAAATAAACCACCTAATCATCTAAGAAAGTGCATGTAAAAATATTTCAAGATTGCCAATGCCATTCTATGAAAACTATAATTCCTGCACCTTGATCTGTGAAGTCAAATTTAAATTACTATAATAAAATAACAAAGATGCACGAATAAAAGAAATACATGATACCTGCTTCTTTGATGTAGCAACAGACTTTTCTTCATTTGAGCCCTCAATTTTGACGGTAGCATTTGCTCCAGCAGAGGTAACATTCTTCCTTTTTGAATCACCAGAATTAAGATACTCTAATTTTGGTCGGAGCTGCACAACTGCATGAATTGGATGCAGGTGTAACTGTAACCAAGGAAAAGTTAGGAAAATTTACATTTTTTTCTAAAATATAGAATCAACTTGAATATCACAAGGAAACAACCGTCTGTAAGTAAATGCAAAGCATGTCAATTTTGCTCGGTTCATGTATGATTCTAACCTGATAAGTCTTTACAATAGAATGTTCAATTATTTTTCTTTTAAGGTAGTAATCCAATATTATTCCATTTATGGGCAGGGAGGAACCAAGCTCATTCCAGGGCACGCTTGTATTCCTTGTTCCTCCCTTTTCACCCTTGATTAAAGCATACTTAAAAAGTATGCCAAACTGCATTAGCTTTTCAACGAATTTTATAATTAACAAACACGTTAATTAATTGCTATACTTTTCTTCTAGACCTGTGTAAGATGCGTCTCATGCTAAATCAAGAACAAACTCCTCTTGCGAAGTGTTTCTGGCTAAATACACTCATCCTAATTCATCAGAAGTATTAAATGTTCAATAATAAATAGGACGATAATCTCCCAAGTTGCAATGGCAAACATAATACAACGTCCATGTTGTATATCACCTTCAAGCTAAATTAGAATCATAAAATAGAATGGGAGAAATAATTACCTTATCTCCCATAAGAAGCCCAGCAGCAATTGCAGCCCGTCCATCTGCACGAGATGGCTTCCACGAAGTTGCATAAGTCTGAAGAGAATTAAAACGATTACATCATACTTACAAGGCACACAATATAATGATTTTCTAATACAAGTAAGGAACAAGTGCAAAAATAAAGTACTCAACTGCAAGCATCAACTTCAAATATTCTTGTGTTAAGTTTACAGGGGAATTTGACAAACAAAAGGGTTTAGCATACCAAGGAATAAAAAAATAGAAACCAAAAATACATCAACACCAATCAAGCATTATAGCACTAGTTGAAACCAGCTGCATGGATCAAAGTTCAAACAATGTACTGTGGTCTACAAAATTAGAACAATTGTACCATTCGTTCATTTCATAAAGATTTGATGATGCTTTATGCTCATACGTTGGTTGCCAAACACAAACTTTTAAAAACATAGAAAAGGTACTTCTGGTTAGTTTTTTAGAACTTCTTTGCAATATTTCATGAAAACAATATGCTTTTTGAGAAATATGCAGCAGATTTTCCTAGTTGGAGAAGCTAGCGTTGACAGGCTAAAATTTCGTTGCACTTCCAATCAATATATGATGAGAAGCATAAAATAACTGTCTCTCTAACAATGCCACATTAACATGTTGAAAATTAAGTGTAGCAGTTCTCGTGCACCAGTAACATTGACAATCCACAGATAAAATGGTGTACTTTACTGTAATTCCGGCCCATCCTTTAACCCTCATTTATTCACTAAGGGGCATCTAGAAGAGTTTATTGATTCTAAATTGCCAAAGTCCACATCAAAACTACTTGAATCTTTCTCGATAAAATATTCAACAGAAATACACAATTCCATTGCTAATTTTAGAGCCAAGAAGGCCAAGAACCTTCGTCATCACTTATTTAACCAAACATCTAGGTTATTTTACTTTACTCATTACTTATTGTAGTTTATAAGACACACTAGGAATGCATAAATGTTCATCTTAGAGATAATCACAGAGATAAAGAAGTAAACCTGCTTGGTGACATTGTATTTGCTGGCAAACTCTGTGTCAATATTACTTGACTCGAGATCAATGGGTAAATCAAGCTCCACTTCTGAACTCTCGGGTTTCAACCTGACCTACTCAATAATAATTAAAGAGAAAATTAACATGATTGATTTCCCATTTTCCTCTAGAATAAAACTATTCAAGAAACATACCTCTTCGCATAGGTCATCTATGTCGTACGGTCGCCAACTAGGTCTCAAGGGATACTGAAAAACGTACAACTAAAAAGCGACAACGAAAATTACTCCAAAATTATTATAAAAAAAATGCAGAATCGAGCAAGCAATGGCGTGCGCGAAACGCGAACCTTAGTCTCGGCATCAATAGAAGGTGTGAAGAAGACGTCAATTTCGCGCACAACTGTATCTTCGGGAGTATCTTCGTCCATGGGATCGTCTCGTCCGGATTCTGCTTTGTCTTCAGGTTCAGATTTGGGTTCCGTTTCCATTTGGACATTGCTGTTGAATTCGGGCTTTATATGAATTGGTGACACTGTTTCCACGCCATCTTCGTTCTTTTTGACAGTTGCAACGAATTCCTGAGACTCTGGTTTGGAGATGGATGGTTCAGGTTGGGGTTGAGGTTCGGTTTTGGGGCCAGGTTCCGCTTTTGGTTTAGGTTTGAGCTTTGATGATTTTGGCGCGAACTTGGAGACTCGAGAAGTGGCCTTGACCGGCGCTTCTTCTAAGTCGTCCAAGTCCATAGCGTGGACTGCTTAGTTGCTTTACGGTGGATGCGAGCGGTTACGGCGGCTCAGGTCGCCGAGGGAGGCGGCGGGCGGCGGGCGGCGGAGAAAGGGCAGTAGTAGTGCCCTGCGCCTTCTAATAATCGTAACCAACTATTTACAATACTATAAATTTCTATTAGAAATCAGAAACTCGTACTAGACCTAAATACTACTTAAAAAAAAAAACATATCGATAGTAAAATAAAATGTATAGATTGAAAATATTAATTTATTTGAAACGTAATGATGATTCTATATGTATGAATAATATTTACCTATATTTTACAATATATAATCATTACGAGATATTCTTATTTGGTGAATATAAATGGTTTCCTGGTTTTACTTTTTAATATATAAATATTTTACTTTTCAGTCATGGAAAAATTATTAGGTTTAAGTGTAGGTTAAGGTTTCCGTCATAAATATTCTAGTATTACAAAAATAGTTATTCAATAGAATATAATTTTAGAGATAATAATATCTAAGTTTATTTTATTTTTTTAACATAATGGTGTTTTTCATTATAGATATAATTTTGTAGGATCATTTTAGATAGTGTAGTTCTGTAATAATTGAAATTGTTTTTTATTTTAAGAGTTATAAATGATTGCAGTTGGTATCAAATAAATTTATTACTTTTTTATAGTACTGATTATATAACAATTGATTATAGATATTAATATTTATTATAAATATTAATATAATGATTGAAAATTTTATTTTTGAGAAAGACAACTATTTTTTTTCTAATTACAATTATTAATACCGATGAATACACATATGATTACAAATATTTTTGTTCTATTGAAATTATTAATGCTAATAGAGACACTTGTGTCTATATTTACGGGTATGTGGGTCTAATTTTTTTCTTATGATTAAAAATTAATTGTTAAAACAAAAATATTTTTAAAATTTTATATTAAAATCGTATAAAAGCGTGAATTATAAATAATTTTCACAGTACACTAGAGGGATATTTTGAAATTTTATTATCAAGCTTAATTATATCTTTATTCTTTAAAATTTGAGATGAATTTTGTCTTAGTTTTCAAATTTATTTTAATTTATAAAAATAATATCTAACTGATTTGGTTATACTTTTATTAGAAAAACAAGTTGTTTACTTTTAAACCTTATTAAAAAAAAGAGTATTATTTATGATTTAAACCAATTTGATTTACAAGTTAATTTATTTAGGGGTAAATAGCCCACTTAATCCTTAAATGTATAAGGTGTTATTAATTTAGTTCCTAAAAGAATTAAATATTTATTCTAGTCTTTAAATATATAAAAAGTTTTGCAAATATGCTCTGTTGTTAAGTTACGAGACTATTTTGTTCATTTTAAGGGTCAGTTTGACAGTAAATAAAAAACTATTTTATTACTAAGCTATAATATTATAGACTAATTTTGAATTTTTTACTGAGTAAATCATAATTTTTAAAAGGATAATCCAGAAAGTAAAATTTCTTGATTTTGGGATCATTAATAAATTCCTTTCAGGAATATTATGTACAAGAAAATAGTAACAGCCAAACATTGCTAGTCATTACAATCAAAATAAGTAATTTAGTACTCGCAAGTTATATTGTTATATTGCAGTTACCACATACATTTGGATTCTTTCCATTATAAATAAATGTTCCACCAAAAACACTGTTCTTGCTGCTTGATTAAATTAGATAGAAAGCACAATCATTGTGATATAAAATGTTAGCCTTTTCCCTATTTTCTTTTTTAATTCAGTTAAACACCTGCTAAGTAGTAATTCACCAGCCATGCAAGAGTTAATAAAAGTATTGTACTGTTCCGAAGGGTAAAGACAAGCAGCAGCAAGCTAGTATTGGAAACTAGTGGCAATTCCAAAATTCAAAATACATGGGATATATACGAAGCTTCGTAACTTCGTGTTTTTAAGCCCCTTTATCACAACCAAAGCACACGACACTAAAAGTGGATATATAAAAAAGCACTGATCAAGTTGTTCGATGATATCTGTCAGCTTTCTTTATGTATATATGTAAGATGACTGTGTCTGCTCAGCATCAAAGGACCTAAACCTGTGTAGGAATCATGAACAGAAAAGCGTTGGAAACTAAAACATTACACTGCCCAACTTCATCTCATTTTCCCCAAACCAACCAGTTTAGCTGAGCATACAAATGCATGTACATGTTAAGAACAAAGGAAGGAAGCATATAATTGCCATGTCGATACAAATAGGTTCTAGATATATATATCAAGGGAGAAATGTAAGTAAATTCCCGCTCCAACTCTTACACCACCTTGTTGTAAGTCGTACCATAATATGGAAGTACATAAGTAGTAATTTTCTACCTTGGTAATGTGCATTTCCATACTACGACAGACTCAGAGATACACTGTAATTGTTTTAAACATTCCGGATTTACTGCCTCATTTTCTCTCTTTGGTGACAGCATTTGAGCATGATGAAAACGACGGGGGATTTTACACTTGTTTTAGTTGAGGGCACTACAAAAACCAGTATACTTATAATGATGTATGAGCGAGATGCTCCAGTCTAAAAAAATTACCTTCAGTTGCAAGAAACATATCTACACAATTAGGACTTTGATGCAAGAAGTCCCATCTGTTTAGTAAGATTGTCAACATGCTGCATCTTATCAACATTTTTCTTCTCATTTTCCATTTCCGAAGGCAAACCCTGGTCTTCAGTCAGACCGCATCCTGGAGAGCTAAATTTAATTTCCTCTGTGTCTCCTGTAAGTGGGCTTGGCCTGAAAAACAACTCCCAGAACTCATCATCGATATCCGGGAGCTGGGAAATTCCATCTGCATCAGGTGAAGTATAACCAGCTTCTACAGTGTGCGACCCATCCAAAACAGATGACACATCTATCTCCCCCATGTTCCTACTACCAGCCCCCACATCATTCAGATTATGATTCACTAAACTGCTTTCTGTCTCCACCCCTTGACTTTGACAAAAACTCAATACAGCAGGTGAAGATTGCACCTCGGATATACTGGGCATACAATTGACAGGAAACTGGGAGTCTACTTCCATACTTGTCAACTCAGAAACAGGAGGAACCGTAGAAAGGGTCACATTAGAAACCTGAGTGGATGAACTGCTGCTATCTGATGCAATGGCAGAAGGAACATCGTCAATAAGAAAAACATCAGGGTTCGTAATTGATGATTGTGTTGCTGTAGAATTGTTTATTTGCAATATCTGGCGAAATAACGATTTTGCAGCATTGTTTATGGAACTCTGGTACTTGACTATGTGTCCATCAAGACCACTATGGAGACCGTTGGTGGCTAAATTATCCTTTTCTTGCCTGTGGAGCCTCCTCTTTTTATTACCCCCAGAGATATGTTTATTACTTTCGTTCTGCTGCTGTACAAATTGAGCTAAGAAGCCAGGGCTTTGCATGGCCTTTGCCAGGAATGACAGAATTTGCTGCTGGCGCTGCTCCATTGACTGCACACGTTGCCCAACATTTTGCATTTGGTTATCAGTCAGTTGCTGTTTCTGTCTCAACCTAACTAGTTCCTGCATAAGAACATTCTTATCCCTTTTCAGTATTTCCACCTCTTCTTCAAGCCCAAATTTCCCCACTTCAACACATGCTCTAACAGCTGATTTATGCACTTGAGATGGTTGTTGACTACCGTTTACATGAGCAGATTTACGCCTACTGATACTTTTTAAAAGATGTTTTTCCCCTCTTAAAAATCCTTCATTTGCAAATTCCCATTGATCAGGATCAACCTTCCTAAAACCCTGTTTATCAATCAAAAGGAGATCCTTGAATAATATGGATTAAGAGAAGACAATACGTGTAAACTGTACAAGTAATCCAGCTTGATTAAAATTACACGTAATACTAAAAACTTATGAAAGGGAGATGGCATGTGAAACAATATTCTGGATGAGTGCGTGAGATACAAGTAAATTTTCTCATATAGCAGTGGAATAAATTTTGTGATGATTAATTAAACCAAGGACCATTTTGACACAAACTATGTCCTTATTACATCATTGCAATATATTTGTACAGCACATAACCAAAGGTTGTCTTTAATCACAAGTTTCTAAATTATATTATATGACCCCTTTTTAATCAACCTACCCTAAAGCTACCACAATCACACCAGATTTTCAACTTAAGCAGACAGTCTTACAACCAAACGCCAAGCAGGGGCAATTTCAATCATGGTAAGCCAAAATTATTCGCAATATCTTCCATGAAGGGGAAATTGTATTTAATCACAACTTACACTTAACTCCTATACAACGAAAACCTAGTTCAGAAACAGGGGAAAGAAAAAAAAGAAAAGAAAGAAAGGAAAACAGACTGGCAGCATCTTAATCAAGGGTCAGCAAACTCGATACACAAAGTGGCATACTTTAACCTATAACAAGAGACACAAAAAAAGGTATAACAAAAATTGAACTCACTTTGCTAACTTACTATGCAAACTCAGATCTAACCAAAATTTTGCGAAGCTAAGCCAAATTTACTAAAGTCGAGCATACCCAATGAAGGTGTAATACTGACCTGCAAATTCGAGATTCATACCAATCAATGAGACGCCACAGTATCGAAAGCTAGAACGTGCTACATGGAATGAAATAAAACGACAATATAGGGTTTCCCATAATATAAAAACCCAATAGAAAAAAAAAACAAAACCCTTCAATCCATCGACCCCACAACAACAACGAAACAGAAAAAAAAAATTAAAAGATGAAATTAGCAATAGAACTACGAACTATATAGTAAAGAAATAATCGGAGAAAAAGTGTTGCGATGCCCACATAAGTATTCAGCTGCCTGACGAAGCTGGAGAAGTTGTTGTGCTTGAAATGTTTGGGCAAGATGTCCGTGGCGAATTGGGGAACGTTCCAGACAACAAAGGTGTTGTTGTTTTCGCCCCACGACACGACCGAATCGGTAGAAGGGTCATCGACCATGTCGTAGGTCTTGCTGAGAAACGGTGCCACACAAACAGTGCTGTTCCATGATGCTCCCTCCATAACAGATCAACGCTGATTCCTATGCCTGAACCAAACTTTAGGTTTTGCCTTTATTGCACACACAAGAAGAAGAAGAAGAAGAAGATAAACGGAAAGTATCAGACACTCCAAATTTCTTTCATGTGCATTTATTTATTTTATTTATTTATTTATTTATTTGCTTAAGTTGATATTTTTGTTTTCTCTAATTCCTTTTCAGTCCTCTTACAAATTTTTTTTTTACCTTTTTAAATATTAGAAAAATTATCCTGTCATGTTTCTCACACCATATAAGTGTAACTCATTACTTTGATGGCTTTTAATGTAAAATAAGTTTAATTAATTTAGTACAAATGGAGAGAAAACGATAGTTTGATACTCACAGAGAAATTCACTCACTTGAGAAACATTTTAATAATATAATAATATATATCAATATCTTAAATTAAAAATATAATAGTTAGGATATTAATATTTTGGGTTATGATTGTTTTTCTTTATGATTTTCAAGATATAACACTCGGAGATAACAAAAGAAGAAATTCCTGCCATTGCATACTCAAATCTTAGTAATAATAAATAATAAACAATCGTTCAATGACAATTAATTCATTTTCACTGTGATATTTTTTTAGCAATAATTGTTGTTTAAGGAGATTGAGTTTTTCTTTTTTTTTGGTTTAAAAAATACAAATTTAGAAAGCAAACGTGTTAGGATAAGATTGGAGTTTAATTGATTTTTTTGGTTGTTTTTTAAATATTTTTCTCTTGGTTTTCGAAACAGAGAAAAAAATGTTTTAATGTTTTTTATTTTATATTTTACTTCTTGTAAAATATTTGTTGTCGATAATTTTATTAATTTTAATCAACATTTCGACGACGAATATTATTTTTCAGTCATAAAATAAAAAGAAAATTTGTTTATTTTATCTATATCTTTTCTCAAAGTGATTATTTTTTATAATTAGGAAAATATTTTTATATGAGGAGATATCGAATTCCACTAAACATTTGTGAATCATTGTTGGTTGAAAATGTTTACTTGAGTATATATTTTATATTTGTATGGAAAAAAGTTATCAATATGTTTATTACATTTATGTAAAAATAGTTAACTGTATCAAATGTAATTTCTTGTAATTATATGAATAACCTTGTGATCAAACTTGAAGGATAATTTTTTATATTATCATGTCTTTGAAAATTAGTTTTTAGAATAACTTTTGAAGCATGTTTTTTTTTCCTTAACACAATGATAATTTTGACATTAGACATATAATATAATTTTCTACATAAATGCATCTTTTATACTTATTTAGATTTAATCACTAACCTATTATCTAATTTATAGTACAATTTTTGTTATAGGTGTAACATTCGCGATCATACATACAATCATAATATTATTATCAAATCTTTAGTTCAATTTCTCATGATTATATCTCATGCACTATTGTGAATATAATAATAATCACATGGTCAAATATCTAGTATATTTTTTATATAAATATATTTGTTATATCTATATAAATACAACCATATTCATGTAGTAGAAATATATGGCACAATTTTTTTATAAGTATATTTTCCACACAAATGTGGATATGGTTATGTTCGTATGTCCAAAGTTTGGATATAGTTATAAATATATTTTTTCACACTCATGTGAACTTAATCATAGTCTTGTGATTCAACCTCTACTATAACTTTTTATACACTCGTGTTGACACAACTATAATCCTATTATTAAACATTTTAAACACTTTATTTACAAGTGTGTGTCTCCCACACAAATCTGCATGGAATCACATCCTTAAAGTTAAAGTTCTAACTTAACTTTTTTTACAAGTGCACCTTTGATACCCATGCATTTACAACCACCTTCAAATTGTTTTAAGAATAAGATAAGTTAGACAAAAGTTAAAATAAAATAAAATATCACATGAAATATTATTAAAATATTTATAACAACTATGTGAATAAGTAAATGTAAACCGACTATAAAATAAGAGTTTGATAAAATATAGAATAAAAGTATATAAACAAAAACTAGTCCTAATGAAAAAGCAGGAAAAAATGGATTTGCAAATAATGATGTTATTCCAAAAATTTATGATATAAGACCTGATAAAAAAACAAATAAAATCACATAGAGATTAAAAAAATCCATTTTATATAAACAAGAGATCAATAAAGATTTCATAACCTTATTAATATAAGTAAATTGTGCAAATTTAAATACAACTTAAAATAATTAATCTCTTAATAAAAATTATTGTATAACTCTTGACATAATTTAAATTAATTTAAATTATGCTATATATAAAGCATAACTTTTAATATAATTATTGATAATTAAACTCCTAACATAGTTTAACATAAGTAACTTGTATAAATTTTAGTACAACTTAAAAGTGATTAAACTTTTAATAAAGATTATGATATAAGTCTTGACACAGTTTAAAACAATTAAAATTATACAATATATAATTGCACAACATTTGATATAATTTTTTATCACTAAACTCTTAACATGATTTAATATACAACTTTTAACATAATTTTAACATAATTGATAATAAATTAAGTTATTGTATATAAAGATTTACAGCTTTTAGTACGACCATAAGTAATTAAGCTTTTAATATAATTTGTTTTCAACTTTTTAAGAAATAAAACTCCTACGTTGATGTACAACTTTTACAACAAAATGAACTTTTGACATCTGTATACAACTTTTAATATAAATAAAAAGAAAATAAATTTTACATTTTAATTGATGTATCTTTAATATGTTATATGAATAAAAACCCAAATATTTATAACATTTCTTAAAAACTGTACGTTAGAAATTAGGATTTAGAGTTTAAAAAGTTCATATAAAAATCTCAAATTTTTTTTAACTAAAACTTAAACCTGCTTTCAAAATATTATCATACGAAAACACTTAAGTTATCCATGAATGTTAAAAAGTTGCATGTTACAACAAAAGTAAAAGAAGTTGTGAGAAAAGTTGCATATTAAAAACACACACAAACTTCATCTATATTGTCATAAACATATTAGATTACCATCAAATCACACAATATTTATTAAAAAAAAAAAAAACTTGTTGGAAGTGAAGAACATGTATTTTTCAAAAGTGTAACCCCCTTATTAGAATGTATTTGTAATAATTGTAACCCACTCGCATTAAAAGTGTTAGCGATGGGTTTTAAAGTTTTAAAGGTGGAGTAATTTCAATTACACTAGAAGATAACAGACCAAAATGATTAGTAATACATGACTTATGTGTGAATTCCAACACGAATTAAAGTTGTTGTTTAAAAGAAATCGAAAAAGATGATCATTATAAAATGGAAGAACGAAACAGATAAAACTACCTTCATAAAAAATATTATTCAATTTTTGAGTTTGATCTTATATACCTAAACACACCTAAATACACAAGAGAGCGTTTATTATTTAGTTGATAATTTTTTTTAATTACACTAACACATCCATAAAAATTTAACATGTCAAAGTTTAAGTTAAATGAAGTACAATGTGATGACTAATTTCTTGTGTTTTTCTTTCACATTAAAACTGTAATACTTCTTTGATCATTAGTAAATAAATATTCGTCCATTGCTAGTCTATATTCGTTTTTTTTTTTATTATCTATGTTTTTAATATTTTAATCAATAATATTATACATATTTCAATTAACTTGTTCGTTAATACCTAAAAAACAACATTAAGAAAATAAGACTCTTAATTATAGCGATACTCAAATTCGCGATAAATAAAAAATATTAATATATCTTTTAAACTCAAGATAAAATTATCTAATTAATATAACAATGAATATAAAATTTCATACTTTTTTTAATAAATTTCATACATCTCTATACACATCAATACAAATATTTGTCCAACAACACAAAATTAAACAATAAAGTTTATCTGAATAAAACATTACATTCATACAAAACAAAATTAATTCAAAATTTTACTAAACTTACGTTTTCTAAAATAACCAAATTTATCTCTTGCATAAAGAACGAATAAATTTTAAGCACTTTGATGTTATGATACACTCTAGCTATAAATGAAGTTATCAGTTAAAGCATCATCATCATCGAATTCTACTGAGAATCTAAATTATTAATTTGCTTATACTTTTTTTTTTCTAAAATACTCAAAATAAATCAATTATAATAACTCTATATTTTCTGATTTATATTATTATAATTATATTATAGTAATTATTTTAGATACTTTCACAATCTCACTGAACTCTCTCTTATCCGTTTGGCACTACATTCATCTTCCTCTTCATTCACATTCACAGACTCACAGAAAAGAATCAGAGACATGGTTGTGGTGGTTCCTCTTCAGTGCTTCTCTTTCCACCATTGTCTTCGCAATCGCACGACCCAGTTGCTCCTTTCCTCCAGATCCACCACCACCTCCACTCTCTACTTCCACTCTCCCATAATTCAAGCCAAGTTGCCCTTTTTCACCGACTCCGACTCCTTCCAAGTGGGTCGACCCATTGGCACCTATGGCTTCATCAACATCACCAGGTACCTACTTCTCCATAAATATTTCAATGGAAACAAAAAATGCAATCAGTTTATTTATTTTTCCATAAAGTTGAAATTTTTAATCAGGCACAGCTTAATGTGTAAGAGCTCTTTCAAAATTAGCCTATTAACAAGTAGCGTTTTTTTTTTTCTTATGAAATTTTACTCAGCTACTCTGCCTTTCCCTCTGGGCCTGGCAATGACTATTCGCTTGAGGACTTGGGAGGACTGAAAACTCAAGATGTTGGAGAAGGCAATGTCAAAATCAAGTAGGCAATCTCAAAAAATGAACTTTGTTTTTCCTTGCATTCACACATTCTACAACATGGAACTGTTTGATGAAGATTGAACCGCTCATTTTCTTTGAGTAAATCAGAGTTAAAAGAAGCATTTTTGGAATGTGGGGTGCCCTTTTTGAATACTATAATGATAATACACACTCATGGTAGTGTGGTTGTGTTGCAGGCTTTATGAAGGGAGGGTTTCTCGGGGTCCACTATCTGGAACTCCGGTTACTTTTAAGGTAGTAAGTAGTATCATAATCTACCACTTCACTTGTTCGTGTTAATGTCGTAGAAATTCTTGACAAATGGCAATGAAGGTTTATCCTGGAAGGCGAGCTGGGGGAGTCGTGGCTGATTCACTCGCTGCAAATGAGTTGAATACACACTTGTTTCTTCAGGTGAGGGAATTGGATACATGGATTGGTTTTTACTTAATTTTATCCTTTATAAATGTGAATTCATATTACTTTTCTCTCTGTAGTCTTTTCTGTTAATCCTTCTTCCTTGTTTATACTTTTTCTTGCAGAACAGTTCTAAAGGTATTGCTCAGCATCTTGTGGTGCTTGTAGGTGGGTTTGAAACAACCACTGGAGAGCAGGTTTGTTCTTTGAAATTGACATAAATTCTTTAACTTGACATGCAGTGGCTCTAATTCTGTTAACCATGTTGAGAGTAATATGTTTGATCCAGTGGCTTGCATTTCGTGATGATGGGAAATATAGCGTGGCAGACTATGCAAAAATTGTAAGCGAGAGGCTATCGAAAAACCGAGAAGTGTCATCTTGGAATCCCTTTGAACAAGGACTAACAATCAAAAGGAGGCAAAATTTTATTACAAAACTGCTTCAAGGTGTCATGAAGGGTGTAGTTTACTTGCATGACCATGATAGATTGCACCAAAGTCTAGGACCATTTTCTGTGGTTCTTAAGTATGAAATTATCAAGCATTAATTGGTTCAAGATTTTTTTCATTTGGCTTATACCTTTCACCCTAACTTTAAGTGTTTTTTATGTGGTTGCAGCACAATTTCAGAAAAAGAAGGTTCTTATTTGATTCCTAGACTCCGGGATCTAGCCTTTTCTGTTAATATCAGGTAAGGTAATGGCTTGTCGAGCTCTTTTGTCTTGAATTTACCTTTTGTTAATGCATTGATAAAACATATACATCTCATGAAAAAAATGTTGTATTTTGTTCCTTTTTTTGTTATCATTTACCCAACTTTGATTTTGTGTGCTGCTTATTAGTAATAATTGGTGTAATCTGTTTGACTTTTCTTTATTCTTGGGATATAGCTTCATCTATTTTGTATTTCGGGATTTCCTAGTCCATTTTGTGGGGTTTGGTTTCACTGACTCTAGTGTTCAATTTGTTGCTTTATTTGCTGTGTGCTAACATTCTACCTACAAGCTGAAATAGTTTACAATACAGATAGCACTACATATACTTACATCACTGTAGGTACAAGGAACTAGATGATTCAGGACAGCTTGCAGAGGGGCTTTGGAGACGAGCAAGAGTTGCTGGTGCATTCACACAAATGGAGAAAAGAGCTTTTGGAATAGCTGATGACATGTAAGTGTCAGAACTTTGGTCAATGCAGAAGTTTGTTTCAGCATATTTTTCAGGTTACCTATTTCTTTTATGAGTTCCAATGCAGATATGAAGCAGGTCTTCTTTTCGCATACTTGGCTTTTGTTCCATTTTGTGAGGCTGGTGTAATGGATAGCCTATCCTTGCAAGTAAGCTATGCTGCCAATACAACTTCATCTTTGGTAGCTGATAATTCTTTTCCTTCTTGTAAGACAATATGTTCACTGGTTTTTGTTGGTCATGAAATTTAGAGGCTTTTGGAGAACACCTTCCAACTTGATCTTGAAGCAACACGAGAGTATGCTACCTTCATACTTTAATTTATGGTTTAATCTTGCATGGATAAACTGTTCTGAAAGTCTGTATTACTCTTCATTAGGCCATTGCTTGTGTCTCATCTTTTATTTTCCTTCTTTGGCAGGTATTGTCTAGCAGATGACAGATTGGTAAATGCAGTTGAGTTCCTGGATCTAGGAGATGGTGCTGGTTGGGAGTTACTTCAGGTATTTTTGTCTGACAACTAAAGTTAGTTTTATATATAATGTAAATGTATAATGAATTGAAGTTCATTCTGTTTGTCTTGAATTCCAGACAATGCTTAATGCTGATTTTCGAAAAAGACCAACTGCTGAAGCTGTCCTGAAACATCGGTTTATGACAGGAGCGTACCTTTGAATGCACATAACTTACTACTACACATAATTGTAAATGTAATGTGTTTATCAGTTTCCTTTGTTTCTACAAATTGCTCCTTATAATAGGAGTGTTAGACTAAATATACCTTAGATGTATATATTTCAATATTTCTGCTAATATTTTAGTTCTTTCTTTTTGTATTCTTTTATTTTCTTATTTTTATCCTCTCACTTTCCATTATATTATCAAAAGGAAACAACTGTTTGTCAATTAAATTAACAGTAAATTGGTTAACAATTCAGTTTTGTAATGGAATTATTAAGACAGCAAACACAGTTGTTTAATTTAAAATCAGTAACAAGATAATATTAGTATTAATCAAAAATAGTAATACATGTGCTAAAAGTATTAATATAAACAAAGATTTAATTGTGTTTTAGTTTTTTTTTTTTTTAACTGTAGAGATTATAATGTTATTTTTAAAAATCTGAAAATTAAATTTAAATTCATTCAAAATTTTTGGAACTAAAAGAATTACTTGATTGAAGTAATATCAACTTCAAATAAGCATTACAGGACAAATGTTATAAAATAGTTATAATATATAATTTAATCAATATCAATTACAGTTAAAAAAGAGTACAATTACAACCTTTTATTTATATCAATTCAATCCATCATTATTTTTTTTTACCGACTTAGGCATGGTATATATATATATATATATATATATATATATATATATATATATATATATATATATATATATATATATATATTATATAACAAAATATATACTAATCTAAATTTAATAAATTTTTATATTAAATTTTTTTATTATTTTAATTTATGTTATAAAAAATATAGACCATTAGAAACAAGAACACGATATATAGTTATAATAATGTTGACATATAACATATAAATTTATATTATATTATTAATTGAAAAGTTTAAAATAAAATTATTATTATTATTCATATATTCTTAAGGAGAATTTTAAATGTTATATATATATATATATATATATATATATATATATATATATATT
>Ga0099824_1000638_pt1 | contig 43471 bp, 22 predicted proteins | sample SiratrowhiteBW_FD_76837 | JGI IMG/M metagenome (GOLD analysis project Ga0099824, IMG submission 76837) | Root nodule microbial communities of legume samples collected from California, USA - Siratro white BW | ecosystem: Host-associated > Plants > Roots > Nodule | place: USA: California... | reverse complement strand
GTTTTTAAAATATATATAGATATATATATATATATATATATATATATATATACAATTTTGTAATATATTAAAATGAGTATATTTTGAAGGCACATACCAAAAATACAATAGAGAATATAAACTCATTTTATATTTTTCATAATCCAAAATGTTACCATTTTAGTCTTTCCAATTTTAGTCTTCTTTCGTAATGGAATGATGTTATCGATTTTTGATGAAATAGTAATACTTTTATTCCTAATTCCCTTCAAATAGAATTCATTAATAATTGTATTTGTAGTAGATAAAAATAATACATATATTGAGAGAGATGTTATTTTAATAAATTATCAAACTCTATACTTATCAATTTCCGCTGTGGTTCCCATACTGCTCTTCCTTTCAGCATTTTAAATGTTATTCCTCTTTTCATAAATCCTTTACACAGTTATAGTCCATTTCCTTCTATTGTGATTGCTTTATCCTGGCAAAATTCTCATTCTCGTGCAATTTTCGTTAAAAATTCTTAAAAAAAAATAATTCTAACGATAGATAAATCGTGTATTATAAATAAATTATATCAATATTGTACGATTTTATTTACTGAGCATGAAATTGTGTAAATATAACATAATTTATGTGTTTAAGATGAAATTGTACAGAGCAGGTGATTTTACTTAGAATAGCGTTGGAGTTAGACAACGTTAATTTGAAATCGTGTATTCTTAACAGAAGGGATGGTGGAAGTGGCTGAGGCACCATTTCAGATGAATTAAATAAACCAAAATTACAATAAATCAATTAGGAAAAATTAATTGTAACCAAGTGTCCACCTCCACGTTCGTATAAACCTAACTTAAAATTAATTAAACCCTAAACTATAACTACTGTTTTAGTTAAATGAAATAAATAAATATATAAGATGGTTACATACAAGATATGTTGTTTTAACCAAAATTGCAATTAGCCAATTAAGAAAAATAAATTATATCTTACAGAAACCACCAAGCCTCCACCTTCAAGTTTGTAAAATCCTAAATTAAAATTAATTAAACCCTAAACTATACTACTGTTTTCGTTAAATAAATTAAATAAATAAATATATAAGTTGGTTATATATAATGATTATTTAGTTTATTATTCTAATTAAGATTACAATTAACCCACATAAACCACCAAGAGTCTATATGTACGTTTGTAAAATCCTAAATTAAAATTAATTAATTAATTCTCAAACTATAACTACTATTTTAGTTAAATGAATTAAATAAATAAATATATGACATCGTGCTAAGATATACTATTTCAATTAATGTTGTCTAAGGTAAATTTAAGTGAAATCGTGTATACTCAATAAAGAAAATAAATAGAAGAAAATATTTGAAATATATTTTGAAAAATAAAAGAAATAAAAAATTCAAGTTAAAAATATTTTAGTTTAGTTTTATTTTAATTGAAATTCAAATTGATTGAATCAAAGAGGTGAATGATCTAGGAGAAAAGATTTTTAATTTTAAATTAGGTTCTTTAATTTTAAATTGGGTTTAAAATTTGTTTCAAACTTTAATTTTATTAATTTTAACTGTGTGATGTTACTACATACTCACATCACATATGACAAAGAATAAGTTTTATTGTATTATTTTTTTTAATTAAAATTAGGTTTGAACTCAATACATTTACTCAATAGAGTGAATTATTGGTGCAAGAAACAATCTAAAAAAAATCGTGATCACATTTGTTCAACGATCCTTATGATGTTATTGTTTTACGATTTTGTGTGAAGTTTGAATCGCAGATAATATATATGATCTTACAAACCAATGATTTTACGATTAAAATCTCAATTTTAACTATCTTATTTAAAAAAACTCTAATTTAAGGTGTCTTCTAGCTCTATGGTAGTGAGATAGACCAAATTTTGGCAAAAGATGCAGGCTTGAAGCTTGGTCAATGTCCTTGTCAAGCACTCATTGTTATAAACATGTCTCGAATCATAAGATAGGTAAAAAAATACAAAATTATTTTTAACTTTTCTATTAAATAAATATTTGTGTCAGTGTTAGACTAGCATAAGCTTAGCCAAAGTTAATCTTGCATGTTAATAGAGTCCTAAAAGCCAATACTATAAGAGAGTCCATTTCACATTAGATGTTGCTTGAGTCGACTTAGTCAACTCTATATATTTATATTAATGTCAAACCAACATAGATTATGTCAATGTTAGCTAAAATAAACATTAAAAATAAATAAGATTAATGTCAGATAATATTACTGTCGGTCTAGTTGACGCTAATTTTATTTATTTATTTATTATATTTATATTTAAGTTAGTGTGAGTATAAATATGTGTCATCCAATATGAGTCCTAACTTATTTTGAATCTGAAAAAACAAATATTAAATCTTCTCACTCATACTTTTTCTCTTTTACTTTTTATATAAATCATTGGTAGTCTTAAATCTCATCATATTCATCTCTTTCATTCACACTCATCTTCTTCATTTACATAATCTCTTTCACTCACACTTATCTCCTTCATTCATACACATATTTTTCATCTATCCATGGTTCCTTTATCCACACACATCTCTTTAATTTGTTTTTTGCATTTTATTTCATTCACATTTATCTCTTTAATGAATGCTCATCTTCTTTGTCTTCTACATTTTTTCTATCTTTTCATTTATATTTATTTTATTCACGTTTCATCTCCTTCATCCTTAATGCTCAATTTTTTTAATTAAATATTTGTACAGCACGTTTAATTTTTTTTCTAATTCTATATTAAAATTATTTTAATCTTTTGCGTTCACGTGAAGTGAGTTAAACTGGCACTGTATTAAAATTATTTAATACTTTTGCGTCGATGTACGGTAGATTAGATCCACACTAATAACATCCCATCCAGGGGTTGACCCTACGTTCAGTAACTTTCACATTGTAGAGTTGGCTTTTTGATCGACCTAATATTGATATTAATTAGGAGATTCCTCATGTTTGTTTTTAACCAACATTAAAATTACATTTTCTTATAGTATAAAATATGTGAATTTAATTTTAATCATTGTCTTTTTTACTTTCATCCCAAAAATAATTTCAAAACACTATTTTTAGTTTCTAATATTTTAAGATGAATAAATAATATTTTATAAATTGGAAGAGTTTTTTTTTTTTTTTTTAAGATTCATATATTTCACAATATTATTATGTGTCACTTAAAATATTCACTTGACTTCTCTTTAACATATGTAACTCGTTAACTGATATCATACCATACTAAGATTTAATTTTACTTTATTTATCGGCATACCATAAGATTGAAAATAGTATTTTTCAATTTTATAGAAATTATTAGAATTAAAATTCACTTATTATACTAACACTAAAATCATACTTAAGCTACACTATTTAACATAAGAGTAACGTAACATTGTTCTTAGCATACTAATGAAAACTCAACTTGTTGACACACACTAATAATTCTTGTTTTTTTTTTTCAAGATACAAATGTTGAGAATCTTATCGTTTTTGAAGTCTACCACAGTAACCACAAACTTGAGCAGGGAAAAAACCAAAAACATGTCATAGAAAGAAGTGTCAACTTAATGAAACATGATAAAACCCTTCTTTTCATCACCGTCTTGTTCATTTGTTACGAAGAATGAACATAGGGAAAGCAAAATAACGTTGTTGTTGTATGCATATGTATGACCCAAACCAATGAAACACGACATTTATTTTACTATATATATGTGTGTATATTTTTTAAGACAAAGAGCAAGACTAAGAAAAGGACATCGATCATACTATAATGTATTTAACTAGTTTTTTCTACATCATCTCAACCACGCCACCATGTTTCTTCTTGTGTGCCCCAGCTTCAACATCATCATACAATGAACTTCCATACTTTGAACTTGAATTTTCAAGCTTATCACCCTGACCCCAGATGGCATAAGCCTCTTCCCCATGAGCAGCTTCATCACCAATCTCCATATCCTCTTCGGACATTCTGAGTGGAACAAAAAGTCTAATGAAGAGGCAAATCAAGGTTGTGCTGATAACGTTGACAAAGACAACAAAGATGATCCCAAGGATTTGGACCCCCATTTGCCTGAACCCGGTGTGGATCTTGTCGGAATGGAAACTATAGAAAAAACCAACGTATTGGCCAGGAAATCCATAGAACAATTTGTTGAGACTTGGCTCGGCAAACAGTCCAGTGAGGAGCCCTCCTAGGGTTCCTGCAATGGCGTGAGTGTGGAAGACTGCCATTGTGTCATCAACCTTCTGCAGTAGCTTTGATCTCTTGTGGATCACCATCATGGTGAACCAAGGAATTGAGCCAGAGAACACTCCCATTAAAAGAGCTGCCCATCCCTGCACAACTCCTGAACAAGATAATACATACTAGTTAGGTTAGAACATGCTTGGATAGCTTATATTTTTAGTAAAAAAGTTAGACAAATAAGTTAAATGATTGGATTTGTTAAACAAAACCTTCTGCACAATATCTTAATATATGAATTTGTTATTCAATATCACATTCACACCGAGATACTTAACACATTTTAAAAAACAAGTATTTCATTCACAAACAATCTTCGTTTATATTGATATTCACACATTCTGAGTTGGTAACGGTTACAGACCATTAACTCTAATATTACTTGTTGAAAAAATTGATAAAAAAAAATTCAAAAAAATAAATAAAAATAAGATAAAAATCAGATTCACAAAAAAAATACACTACCTTTAATTCAAAATCTCATTACATTGAATTTATAAGTATTCTTTCTCATATCTACTTCAACTTTCTGATCTTAAGTCAACATAAGACTAAACTCACGTTTGTATACATAACAATTTTACCTATTTTACGTAGGAAAAAAAGAAAGAAGTATATGTATGTGTATGTATATAGATATAAATAGAGGATGAAAAATTGAGAAAGAAACCTGCAGCAGGGGTAATGCAGACCAAACCAGTGATCATGCCTTGAACAGCTCCAATGACAGAAGGCTTTCGGAAAAAGATGACATCAAGAATGACCCAAGTGAGCAAGCTGGTGGCAGTGCAAGCGTGGGTGTTGAGGACGGCAAGGGAGGCATCTGCATTCACTATGTACGGATCTCCTCCGTTAAACCCTGTCCACCCCATCCACAACAGCCCTGCACCTGCCAGCATCAGAAGGATGTTGTTCGGAGGAAACCTTTCCCTGTCCTTGTTTAGCCTCGGTCCAACCTGTCAAATCATACACATGCATGCACTCAAATCAATTCATATATATTCACAGTTTCAGTGATCATACATGCATATTTCTATCCCTATAAGAAAAATTGATTGTCAAAAATATTATACATGAACCATAGTGAAAGGAATTAGTAAGCATATATGATTCTCACCCAAAATGCAGCTGTGAAACCAGCAACCCCGGAAGACAAATGGATGACATATCCACCTGAGTAATCTATTATCCCCATTTTGGACAAAAAGCCATTAGGACTCCATATGCTGAAAGCCGTGAAAGTGTACGAGAATGTGAGCCACAAAGGCACAAACAGCATCCAAGCATAGAAGTTCATGCGCCCCAACACAGCCCCAGCAATGAGAATCAGAGTAATGGCTGCAAACACACACTGGAAATAAACCATTGTGGCATTAGGGAAGAGCCCCAAAAAGGCCTTATCGAAGAGATAGCCATGGTCAAGTGACATGGCAGGCTTTCCCCAGAAAGGCACAAGCTTTTCACCAAAGGACATTCTGTAGCCCCACACAACCCAACAGAAAAACACACATGCAAAAGCATAGAGTGACATGAACGCCGAGTTCACCGCCCATTTCTTCTTCACAGCTCCACCATACAATATTATGAGCCCTGGAACACTCTGCAGACCCACCAGTGTTGCAGCCACAAGCTGCCATGCATTGTCTGCCCTACTCATCCATTCGGGGCTTCCATCTCCTGGCAAAAGGTTTGAGGGAAACGGAACCTGAGCCATTTTTTCACACCCTCTTTCTGAGTGAGTGAATGAATGAATGTTTACCTCATAGATCACTCACACATATATGTACATGCAGAGAGAGAGAGGGTGTGTGTTTGATGGAGCAAGCGGCTAGTGTTGGCCTTTTGTTTGAATTTGTTTTGGATGAGGTTGTTTTGATTCTCACGACTAGCTGTAGAGTTGTTACAGAATTGGTATGTTGTCCTAGGGCATGTCGTTCTTGATGTGGATGGGTAATCTTAGGCGGGTATTACAAACACTTTTTCTGCTAACGGCATCAACAAAGCTCGTTTGTGTCTTAGTACTTAACTGTGTACCCATCACAAGAAAGCTCTTCTAGAGTATATGTGTAATGATTGGTCAGAAATATTCTTTAAAATATTTATATTAGCATTTTAAGAATAAACAAAGTTAGATACCCGCAACTGGATGGAAAATACTTCCAAAATGTTATTTAAATTTTTTGAATCATATATATATGATGAAAAGAAGTTATTTTAAAAATAATTTTAAGAAAATAACTTAGTTTCATTCTTGATATTCCAAGTGTTCTGATATACAACTTCCCAAGAGAATGAAAGATTGTGAGTAACTGTTTTATTCTTTTAATAAATTGGTAGTGTTAATGTATCATTATACTAATTTTATTCGACCTAGGTTGACATTGATAGCAACCATTTGTAACAAACCAAGAATCAATTAAAAGAAAAATAATTTTTATTTAAAAACTTTTAATATAGCAAATGTTTGATCCAATAAAAATAAGAATTCATGAAGGGCAATGAACCTGTGGATTCATATTAGAATGCGTTTCTTGAGGGTGATATATGAATTTTTTTTTTATAGTAGAAAGCTCTTATATTTTAGGATAATTTTAGTGCAATTTTGTTAGAAAAGGATTAAGTTTATCAAGAATTAACCTAACATCTCGATGTCAAGTATCACTTTATTAAAAAAAACGAGTTGAAGTGTGAAGGATTGGTACAAAGAAAAATTTAACATATATGTTCACTAACATGTTCCTAGAAATAAGTTCATGCGATGTAAAATTTGTTGAATGTGGATTGTTGGTAGTTTAAATAACTCTTGCTTTATATGATTCACTTATGTAGTGTTTAAGTATGCAAGAATCCAATACGTCCTTGTATAATTCATAGTGATCTGTAATTCACTCTTTCCTCTTTTAGTTTGCGCTATTTGTGGAATCATTGCATTCTAACTGAAAACATATTCACTAATTGATCAATCCTAAAGTATCTTACAAATTTCAAAATGGATAAGTTTAAATTAGAATATACTAAATTACAATCCATGAGTCTGAGCAAGAGATGTTTGGAGGGGATATCATCAGGTGATAGATAACTTCAACTAGTATAATATATTAGGTATTTCTCTTGTTTTTGCATGTGGGAGAAAGGAACATCTTATTTATTATAAGAACGATGTCCCAAGTTAGGACGGTCAAGAAGGTGCTAGGTATGGTCACTTTTTTCAACCTTTATTTATTTTTTTTGAATTGCCTTTGTACTAGGATTTTATAGAGATTTTGGCTACTCTTTTTTGATATACTAATTTGTAAACGGGTTAGAACATTTATGAAGTATTTCTTTTTATTTAATTTATTTTTGAATGTTAAAGAAAAACTAATTATATAATTAAAAATGAAATCATTTTTCAAACTATGTAACAAATAAAAGAATTTTCTACTTTAAATTATAAGATTTAAAATAACTCAAAAATCAATGACAACTTTGTTGATCTAATTCTTTAAAGAAAAAAAAAAATCAAATATTTACCCAAAAACTAGTTAACTTGAAGCAAGAAAATCTTGATCTCCAACCATATAGTTACAATCAAAAGCAAGAATTAAAAGTACACAAGTGGAAAGTAAAATGAAACTTTTTGAAAGTTGTAAAGAAGATATAATTCATAAAATATGAAGTGAGTATTCTAAAAAAATAGGGTTGAATGAAAATATGAAACGGTCGGGAAAAAAAGCCTAAAGTCCTAAGAGTTAATTATTTTAAAAGTAAATTTTATTGTTAAATATTAATTGAAAATAAAATACTATTTTTTAATAAAACTCATCCTAAAATAAAGTCACATGAAAATTATTTAAAAGGTTAAAAAAAAAATAAGACCATACTAACACACAATTGGACTATGAAAAAGTAAAAGAAGGTATCTAAGAAAAATCAGAAGTTTACGCCTTATGTTCAAAATAAAAAAATAAAAAAAACTAATATTATGATGCCACTGAAGGAGGGTAAAGAAACACCTAAAAATCCTACCAACAAAAAATACAAACCTCACCATAATTTTTTCTAAAAAGTAAAACACTTTTTTACTTCTATTCAGCGTTACTTTATATTAATATTGATACACGTCCCTCCGTAACATAAAATTAAATTGCACACCACTTAATAGTTAGAATTATTCTTCAACAATATTGATAAACGATTCTGCAACATATAGAAGTAATATTTGCACCTTAATTTAAAAGCAAAGAAAACATTACTACAAAAAAAAATCACACTAAAAATCTTTCACAAAAAGAAAGAAATGCATTATTATGGTCCATATACTGTATCTTTTCAAAGTTTAATTTAATACCATATAATGCCAAATATCCATCTAAGTAATTCAGTCTGATATGGTTCAGTTTTCACAAGAATCAAAATCGAATCAAGTCAGACAAAAATGAGTTTAAACACCCCGTTTTCCCAGTTGCAACCAATTTGTGTTCCACACAACACCAAAACTGCAGCAGCAGAGACCATGTACCCACAAAAGCAATCCAATTGACAGTTACATAAACTCCAATAAGCTGAGTGATAGTTCTTAGAAGCTATTTTAATCTAAAATTTTCAACATCTGCTGCCATAGTCTTCATCAGTTGTTCTTCCTCCCTAAATAAAAATCACACGAAAAAAGAATCAGAAAGTGAGAACATATATATGATGCAGATGTTGTGGAACTAAGTACCTAATGCTGATGATGATTCTTCAAATAAGATGATTAAATTAGCATATGAATTAGGATATTTGAATAAACTTCTCTATAAACATTTCTATGAGAAGAAAATAAAAAAAAATGAAATAAATTGTGCATAAGTAAAAAATAATCTTTTATGCAAAATGATAATAGTTATTTTTCTTAGAAGTTTTTGCATGGAAGTTTCTCTAGACATCATGAAAGAAGTCACATGTAGCTTCTAAAGCAACATGAAAGAAGTCACATGTCAGAACACAATGATTTGTTAGACAACATTAGATCAGAATATGGAATACAAACAAAGATCAGAATATGAGAGATGGTAATTAAGCTTGGTTAAAGCATGTGACTTCTTTATGACAAAATATGCATAAAATGGTACATTAACGAGAAAACATGAATAAAATTTATGATATAATCTCTTTGCAAAATGGAAAATAAAGTAAGAAACATGTTTGATAAAGGAGATATGCATGGAAAGAACAAGACATAGACCACCTCTTAAGTATGAGATTTGTTAGAGACACTACCATCGCTTCCACCAAACTCATGACGACCACCACCGCCTATACCTTGGTTCTCACGTCTAGGCTTTGCCTTTTCAACTGTCAAGTCACAACCTCCAAGCTCACTCTGATCAAGATCTAGAGCTTTATACACACTATCAAAATGGTTGAACTCCAAGTGAGCAAACCTGTAAGTTATGAAATTTGGAATCCAATACATGTTTTAAGTTTTTTTTTTTTGAGTTGTTAACTTATCATTTATAATCATTCAAAGTATAGTATAGGGAAGCCTAATAATGGATAATAAAAGAAAATATCCCTAATTGATCTCATTCTATGTTTAACAATACATAATAGCAGCTAACAAGAAATATACCCCCTAACATCGCCAGACTCACGAAATTTTGGAACTGATATCCTTACAATCTCTCCACAAGAACCAAAATGTTCCTCTAGCGTAGCTTTTATCTGAAAAAAAAAATAAAAAAAAGCATTAAATACAGTTAAATCAAGCAACGACACAAAGAGTTTCATGCAATTTTGTGCCAGAAATGGTAACAGATCAAAATCATGATAAAAAAAAGTTACCTTTTCTACTGGAAGGGAACTATCAAAACCCCTCACATATATAGTTGGAGACAGATCTCTTTCACACTTCTGAAATGAGTTGCTAAAACTGTTGACAGGGAAACAACAAAGAAAAAAGATGTGGGCATAAGACAAGTACAGATATCTACCAATACAAGAGACTAAAGTCTAATCTCAAGGTGCCTAAAAAATACATTTTTAATTAAGAATGCATGTTTTAAAACATTTATATGTTTTCAAAAGAAAAATCTAACAAGCTATGAATGAATTTAAAGATTGGATTGGAAATACTGAATTCCAAAATATTCATACTTTTAGTGCTCGTTATACTTGGACTAATGGGAGAAAAGGATTTGATACATGGCAAGTGGTAAATAGCTTCATTTTAAGCAGAAATGGTTCTGATCATTGTCCTATACATTTGGAAAATATTGGCAAAAATGTTTCTCATTTTTCTTCCTGTAAGTTTCTATATATGTAGAGAGAGACGTGGTAACCTGTGAAAATGCATGAAATGTTCCCAATTCAAATTGACAAAGTTTTCGTAACAAATCTAAATTAATGCTACTATGTGGGAAAGTGTCACCAGACTACAAAAAGAAGCATGCTTTTGGAAAGTTTTATTATTTGTTAGTCCTTCAAATTACCTTCTATTGGAAGCATATTTCGGCTTTTGTGGAGCTATACCAATTTTCATACGACATCTCAACAATTCTGTATGATTTAACTTAAGAGCCTGTGATTGCAAAATCAAAAAATATTCTGAGATCAGTATTCAATTCAGATTTGAAACCCTAGAAATATAATAGTATTCAATTCAGTATCAATATAATAGTAACAAACCCTAGAAATACCAGTGTGAACCCTCCATCAATTAAGAAATAGAGCCAAAGACACAGGGATTGAATGACATTCGTAGCCATCAGCACCTACCTACCCAGATAAGATTTGGCCTTTTTTTTCTGTTATGAACACAAAAGCTGCAGCCTATTAACCAGTTAGAACAATGCAACGTTATGATTTAAAAATGCTTACATAGGGTTATTAACAAGACTTGCTAATTCACATTATTAAAATGCATTATCTAAAAAAAGAAACAAAAAAAAATAGTGAGTGAAGTGCAAGAGACTTTTTGAGATCATGACAATCATACAACTTGGATCTTTACTAGAAATTAATGATGTGCGAAAATGAAATAAAATTTAGAAGAAATTAAAAAATTTGCAGCAGAAACTGGATAGTGTTTACAAAATAGAATTCAAGGGAGAGAGAGAGAGAGAGAGTTGAGTGAGAAAGAGAGGGAACTTGAAGACATTTCATTAACCTTTTAGGAAATAAGAGAACTAGCTATATACTGCTGAATGACTCACTGTGGAGTCATATAAGAAACTAACCTAAAACTAACCAAAATTACACTTAAATGTAAATGTAGAGGGAAATTACAGTGAAATGTAAATTCAATTAATATCTCTAATTCCCCTGTCAATTAGCCTAAAATTGTCTCACAAGTCAAAAATCTTTGAGCCAAAAAATGGCTTGATGAGGAAATCAGTGGTTTAACCTAGTGCTGAGATATGCTGTAAAAAGAGACTTCTTGTTTAGAACTTTCTCCCAGGGAAGGAAATGTCAAGCTCCATATGTTTTAGGATATGAAAAAAATATTCTTTATAAATTCAACTAGTATATCTAAAATTATATGTAAGAACAACTCAGGGGTTACACAAGTGACTGTGTATAGGAGAGGAAACTTCTGTCAGAGGCAAAATGACACCTAACAGAAAACAAACAGAAAACTTTCACTGCAAACTTTGGGGTATAGAGAGGTACAATACAATTTACAGAAGTTATCAGGAGGTATTTCTTCTCCGCAGCATAGCCATACACCTCACTAATCCCAAATAATGATATTCACACATTAACCAAATATATGTTCACAATTATAATGCCTATCCAACAATAGATTTCAAAAACACAGGTTATATGCATATTTTGAACACAACCCTGAACTGATACCATGCAAGCCAAAACTGCAGGCTTTAGCAGCACCAACAACAATAAAACCTCAACCAAAGCGAAGTACACCACAGAAATTTGCTTCATGAATCAAATTTGTTGAAAATATTAGGAATGAGAAAAATATTTCATCAAAACAATTTGGTAAAATTTTATATTTTTCAGGAAAAGTAAATGGGGCTATAAAATGCAGAGGTACCAGTCCAACTACGTGCGAAAAGGTCTCTGGAGTTCTAAAATTATCTGTTCAGACCACACAAGGTCACAAAGCTTACATTTTGTGCTGCTTCTGCCGTTGCGAACTCAATATGTCCAAAGCCTCTAAACCTCCCTTCACTGTCCAAGTGTAGACGAATATCAACAATTTGTCCACACTCTTTGAAAAGATCTTCCCTGTATAATTTTGATATTAGAAAAATAAAACAGAATAATATCCAACAGGGACCCACATGAAAAATAATACATACAAATCAGCTTGTTCCACACTGTATGATAAGTTTTTAGCATATATAGTCTTCGATCCAGCATATTGTTCTTTCAGTGTAGATAGCATTTCAGGCTGGCAAATTCCAGAAAATAACAAGTTATGTATTCTAAGAAGTCATAATATCAGAAACTTTATCAGCCCAACAGAAAATTTCATTATGAAATTAAGGATTGATAACTAGGGCAAATAAAAAACATCATAGTACCTAATATGAAATCAAATTAAAGTATATAATGCCTTAAATAAAATCCTATCTCCATGTCAAATAAATACCATATCCGTTTCAGGATCTAAAAAGGAATAGTACGAAACAATTTCATCTTTCTTCCTTTGCTCCTCAGCAACCTCATCTCTCTTTTGTTTCTTTGCACTCTCTTGTAGCTCATTTTCATTCTCTTCCACTCTCTTGCCTACAAAAATTTTAACAATTTTAAAATAAAAACAATTAAATAGTAAATAAACTAAGCCTTGAACAAATAAAAATAAAAACATATTGGTGTAAGAGTAAAAATGTAAATAAAAGATGGGCAAACACCAAACACTAAAAGAAAGCAATACTAATTTGGAGAAGTGACACAGGAGTAGAATTAGCCTACAAAACAATGAAAATAATTATAATTTAGTAATTTTGATGACAATTACCAAAATAAAGGTCGTAAGCAAAACAGACCTCAAGAACTGATTTATTCTCCATTAGATCTGTAATAAAACAACACAAACTAAACCGAAATAAATACATAAACTGATAATGTAACACAACAACACAAACTAAACCAAATCAAATATATGCTAAGATGATAATAGTTTGGAAAAGTAGATATTTTGTAAAACATACCTATTAAACAATGGAATAATCAAAAAGTAAGAAAGAAGAACAAAACATGCACAGTAGACTTTAAAATCCTATTCAAAGTTTATTTTGGTTTGAAACGTTCACCAGTCTTAGTTTTAAAAAAAAAGTACTTAATACAAATTTTGGTTTCAAAACGGGCGTGCAAATATAAGTGGGAACTAAGTGATTTGTTTTCGAGATTAATTCAATATAAAGAGAGAAAACCTGTTTGATAAGTCTTAAATAAAAGACTGTATGAGTAGGTGAGTCATTTATTTTATAATTTTGAAAATGTTTTTCCTTACATTTTGTTATTAGATTTTTAAATTTCTATATTTTATTGATCTGTTCAATTTTAAAGAGATTAATGAAATTTGTTAAATAAAGTAATATAAATTCATTTTTTTTTCTCGGTTTTTAGCCTCTATATTCCCATCAGATTCATCATTGCAATTTTTTTTTTCATAAATTATAAAAAACAAAAAAATTAAAATTTATTTATTTATAATTTAAAGCTTATTCATTTATAAGTTAATTCGTATAAGTTTAATTATATAATTTTTAAATTTTTTTCATTTTTGTCCTAAGTTAATTTAACTTGTGATTTTTGTTTAGAATTGTTTGAAAAAAAAAATCAAATACGTTCATAATTTACTTTTTTTTTATTTTCTTTCTTTTGTCAAGATAGAGAAACACTTTGAGAACTTTTAAATTAAAAATAAAATAAATTTTTAAGATAAAATGATATAGTTTATTTATTAAACATTTAAGTTTATAAGTATAAGTTAAAATTATCTATCTTTTTTTTTTTTTAAATTTTGGAGTTTTTTTTTAATTTGCTAACTCTAAACATTAAAGATTAATTTCTTATTTATCTATAAATTAAGTTATTTAGTATTTAACTTTAAAATTAAATTATGAAAAAAAAAATAACATTTGTAAGACAACTTAAAATTAGTAAATTTAAAAGATAGAAAGTATTATTTTAACACCATGTCATTTTTTTAACAATATGTCATTGTTTTAATAGATGTTATATGTATTAAATTAAATTTTTTGATATTCGTGCGCATTTGATATTTTCTCGACTGATTCAACATGGGAAGATGAAGCCAGGATACTTGTCTCAGAAGTCTTATACACAGACATTAGACGACTAGTTTTAGGTGAGTGCTTTTTTCACAATTTCTAATTTTTTTGTTACAATTTATTATTAGATTTTTCAAATTTTTATATTTATTAATTTGTTAAATTTTAAAGAGATTAATGAAATTGTAAAATAAAAGTGAAATAAATTCATACTTTTTTTTTTCATTTTCTGTAAGCTTCTACATTCTCATGGAATTCATGGATGCAAGTTTTTTTTATAAATTTTAAAAAATAAAAATAAATTAAAATTATTTTTTAATTTAAAATTTATTTATTTAGAAATTAATCCATATAAGCTTAATTATATAATTTTAATCTTTTTAATTTTTTATTTGTCTATAAATTAAATTATTTAGTATTTAACTTTCAGATCAAATTATGATAAAAAAAAACTACAAACTTGTACGACTACTTAAAGTTAGTAATCAATATGTTTATGAGAAGTGCATGTATATTGTAAAACAAAAGTACAAAACAAGTAGAGTAATCAAAGAAAAAAAAATCAATAACAAAAACATACATTATAGATTTTAAAATCTTGGTTTAACCGTTCAACAAACTAATGAAATAATTAATAATGATAACAAGCACTTTTAATAGAGTTTTAAATAAGCACGCGTGCAAATATCAGAACTTGAGTTATTTAAATTCAATTACTAAAACAAAGGTAGATGAAAGTTGCTAACAAAACACATTTCAGATTTATTCTCCAATAGAAACACTTTTAGGAGTTGGGTGAGTCTTGGCTTGCTTGAGAAACAATTTCATCCTTATTCCTTTGCTTCTCAACAACCTTATCTCTCTTTTGCTTCTTTGCACTCTCTTGCAACTCATTTCTATAAAAGTAAAAATGTAAATAAAAAAACACAATAACAATTTGGAGAAGTGGATGTATTATAGGATAAACTTACAAAATAATAAAATCTACAAAAATAAAAATCTTATTAAAAGTTCATTTTGATTCGAACGTTCAACAAGATTGAAAATGACTTTTAATAGAAGTTAAAACCACAAATGACTTATAAAAAGTTAGGTTTTCAGAACACGCGTACATGTTAGGTTTTTAGAATACGCATACATGTGAGGACTCTCCCGTAGTTTCTTTTCTCGGTTAATTCACGAATAAAGGTTGAGTTTCCGTGATTTGTTTTTTTGATTGATTCAATATATAAAGATTGAGACTTGATAAGTCTTAAATAGATACACTAAGTGATTAGTTATAGGTGTGCTATTTTTTCACAATTTTTAAATTTTTTTCTCAATTTTATTATTAGATTTTTCAAATTTTTATATTTTATTTTGATTAATCAAATTATAAAATAAAAATAAAACATATTCATCTTGTTTTTTCTCCCATTTTTTAGCTTCTACATTCTCATAGGATTTATCAATGCAAATTCTTTTCATAAATACTTATATAAAAAATGTAATATAAATTAAAATTAGTTTTTCTATAATTTAAAATTTATTTATTTATTTATAAGTTAATTAGTATAAACTTAATTATATAATTTTTAACCTTTTTAATTTCTGACTTTAAGTTAATTTAATTGTAAAAAGGCTTACTTATCACAAAACTTACTATCACACAAGAAACAATTTCTTAAACTTAAAAACTAATTTATCATGACACTAAATTAGTTTGAAATCTAATTTTATAAAATTATTTTATTAGAATATGTTAATATAACATGACTCTAACTTAAAAACAATATTTAAAAATATTAACATGTAATTAAAGTATGAATTTTATCTTATATTTTAATAAAAGCGAATTGATGGGTTGGTGGTATGAGATGGGTGTACGAGGCTGCTATCTAAGTATCACTCTTCTTTCTTTGACAGGAGTTGACCACTTTTCTTTTTGGTCCATATTTTGTATTTGGTGCTTTTGTAATTACTTTTTTTTCAATAATTTCGTAGAGTGATATTATGTAGATTTAAATATGTATTATTTAGAATATTAAGAGGTATTATTCTAACATGTAAAAATGTATAATATTTTATTATGCTTTCATTTATTTATTTTTAAATTCCTTTTAATTATTTATCATATTCTAATGGCATCTATTAAGAATATCGTAACTTTTATTCATCTTATTTTTTTTTTTTTATAATTTGTCCGTAGTTAGATTTGTATGCTTGAATAATTTTCCTACCTATTAAAAATTCTATCTTTTTATGATTTATACATATTAAGAATCATTCATTTTGGTTTGAAAATTGAAGATGATAACAAAATTGAAAATAAATGACTTTTAATAAGAATTTTGATTTCCAAAACACGTGTGAGCTCCCTTGCGTGATTTTTTTTCTGTTCAACATGCAAAAACTTAAAAAACAAGAAAAACTAAAGAGAAAGAATGAATAACTATGACATACATTATATTATCTAAAATCTTATTAAAAATTCATTTTGATTTGAACCTTTAACTAATCAGAAAAGAATTAAAGAAAATTGAAGATGATAACATGATTGAAAATACTCTTAAAAGGAGTTTTGGTTTCTAAAGCACCCGTCAAAAATATGTTAAAGTAACAAATGATAAATAATAATTATGTGAATAATTATTATTATTTGTTTCAGATCTCACGTAATTTCTTCTTTTTGTTGATTCAATATGTAAAGGTTGAGACAGGAAACTTGTCTGATGAATCTTAAATAGAGGCATTAGGTAATTAGTTTTAGATAAGCCTTTATTTTTTCAAAATTCATAAATTTTTTTCTCACATTTTATTATTAGGTTTTTCAAATTTTTATATTATATTGAGATTAATCAAATCATAAAATAAAAAGTAAAACAAATTCATCTTTTTTTTTTTTCTCTCATTTTTTTTTTATAATTTCTACATTCTCATGGGATTTATCAACGTAAATTATTTTCATAAATACTTATATAAAAAATGAAAAATAAATTAAAATTTATTTATTTATAAGTTTAATTAGTTTTTTTTTAGTTTAGAATTTTTTGGAAAAATTTGTTCGAATATGTTCATAATTTTCTTTTTAATTTTATTTTTTATGGTCAGGATAAAAAATGACTCTTTGTACATTTCAGAACTTTTGAAATACAAAGTTAACTCTTTAAGATAGAATGATGTTGTTTATTTAACTTTCTAAATTTTTCTTCCGTTAAAACTTAATTTCTTATTTGTCTATAAATCAAAATTATTTAATATTTATTTTTCAAATCAAATCATGAGAAGATAAAATATACATACGTAGGACTATTCAAGAATTAGTAAAAAAGTATTGTAGTAAAAGAGTATTCTTTAGCCTCATATGTCATTTTCTTTACACGTGGAGTATTGTTTAGCATCATATTATAGGTGTTATATGTATTGTAATTAAATTTTTTGAGAAACGTATATGACCTATGTATATTGAAATTGAATTTTTTGAAACGCGTGTATGACAGAATTCTTTGGCAAGCGTGCATGTCCTATATATATTGAAATTAAATTTTTTCAAAAAAATATGTGATTGTGACATGACACAATATATTTATATATATTTTAATTAAAATTTTTTATAAGCCTGTATGATTATGACATGACATAATATATTTATATATTCAAATTAAAGTAGTTTTTAACAAACGTGTATGATAGAATATGTTTATATTTATTTAAATTAAATTTTTTTGACAACCGTGCAGAATATGTCTATGTATTTAAATATTTTTTATAATTGTGACATGACAAAATATGGCTGTATATAAAAAATAAATGTGTAAATTCAAAATTTAAAAAGTTGTAAAGATGGACAGAGAAAATTCAAATTTAAAAATGATGGATAAAATGGGAAGAATTGTAAAATATCAACATAAGTTTGAGACTATTTTTAAAAAAAAATTTACATATTAAAGACTATTTTAGTATGAAACAATTTTATCCTTGTTTCTTTGCTCCTCGGCAATCTCATCTCTCTTTTGCTTCTTTGCATTCTCTTGCAGCTTATATTCATTCTCTCCCTCCTACGAAAATTTTAACAATTTTAAAATAAAAACAATTAAACAGTAGATAAACTAAGTCTTGAGAGACAAACAAAAATAAAAACATATTGGTATAAGAGTAAAAATATAAATAAAAGATGGGCAAACATTAAACACTAAAAGAAAGCAATACCAATTTGGAGAAGTGGCACAACAATAGAACTAGCCTACAAAACAATGAAAACAATTATAGTTTAGTAATTTTGATGACAATTACCAAAACAAAGGTAAATGAAGGTCGTGAGCAAAATAGACCTCAGCGATTTATTCTTCATTGGGTTGACTATTAGGTCTTGGCTTCCTTGACAAAACAATCAGTGCACTCCAATGTTACACAGATTAAGAAAACACAATTATAAGTTGGGTAAGATAATTGGGTGTCAATCTCCAACACAAAACACAAGGCACTCCAATCCAATCCTACATAACGTATTTCATTTTACAAACTTTTTGTGTCTCTCTACTTAAAAAATACTCAATAGTTCCTCAAAATAACAGCTTAATTCTCTTTAGTCCCCAGGCATACATTTTGTTTCTCATATCTCTATACCAATACATAAGTAAAGAGATTATAAATATCACGTAACTAAACTTAAATTGAAGATTTTTGTATATAAGGACTGGAGTAAAAATACCATGTAATCTTTTTCAACTGATAAAGCAATAAAACAATACAAATTAAGCCGAAACAAATGCATAAACTGATAAAGCAACATAACCTAAGCCCAATCAGATGTATAACATACCTACTAAACAATGGAGTAATCAAAGAGTAAGAATCAAGAACAAAACATGCATTATAGACTTTAGAATCCTATTCACACTTTATTTTGGTTTGAACATTCAACAGTTTTGGTTTTCAAAACACTTTTAATAAGAGTTTTGATTTCAAAACACGCGTACAAATATATGTCGGAGCTAACATGTAATTTGTTTTCTCGATTAATTCAACATGGAGAGAGAAAACCTGTTTAATAAATCTTAAATAAAAGACTTATGATCGATTATAGGTGAGCCATTTATTTCACAATTTTAAAAATATTTTTTCTTACATTTTGTTATTAGTTTTTTAAATTTTTATATTTTATTGATCTGTTAAATTTTAAAGAGATTAATAAAATTGTAAAATAAAGTAAGATAGATTCATTTTTTTTCTCTCGTTTTTTAGCCTCTATATTCCCATCAGATTCATCATTGAATTTTTTTTTTATAAATTATAAAAAATAAAATATGAATTAAAATTAATTTATTTATAATTTAAAGTTTATTCATTTATAAGTTAATTCATAGAAGTTTAATTATATAATTTTTAAATTTTTTTTATTTTTTTCTTAAGTTAATTTAACTTGTGAATTGTTTTTTTAGAATTGTTTGAAAAAAAATGTGCAAATACGTTCATAATTTACTTTTCTTAGTTTTCTTTTTCTTTTGTCAGGATAGAGAAACACTTCTTATACATTTGAGAACTTTTGGATAAAAAAATAAATAAATTTTTAAGATAAATGATTTTAACACCATATGTCATTTTTTTAACCATATGTCATTCTTTTAATAGGTGTTATAAGTATTAAATTAAATTCTTTGATATTCGTGTGCATTTGATGATGAACGTGACATAAGGTAATAGGGGTATATTTATGTGATAAGAGGTAAATAGGTAAATTCAAAACTTAAAAGTTTGCGTAATTTATATTTTCTGACTGATTCAACATGGAAAGATGAATTGTCTCATAAGTCTTAGAGACAGTAGAGGACTAGTTTTACGTGAGTGTTTTTTTCATAATTTCTATTTTTTTTTTACATTTTGTTATTAGATTTTTCAAATTTCTATATTTATTGATTTGTTAAATTTTAAAGAGCTAATGAAATTGTAACATAAAAGTAAAATAAATTCATACTTGTTTTCTCTCATTTTCTGTAAGCTTCTACATTCTCATAGAATTCATGGATAAAAGTTTTTTTTCATAAATCTAAAAAAATAAAAATAAATTAATTTTTTTTTCTGTAATTTAAAATTTATTTATTTAGAAATTAATCTGTATAAGCTTAATTATATAATTTTAACTTTTTTAATTTTATGTTTGTCTATAAATCAAATTATTTAGTATTTAACTTTCAGATCAAATTATGATAAAAAAAAAACAACAAATTTGTACAATTGCTTAAAATTAGTAATCAATATGTTTTGAAGAACTGCATGTGTTGTAAAACAAACATACAGAACAAGTGGAGTAATAAAAAAAAATTAATAACAAAAACATACATTATAGATTTTAAAATCTTTTCATTTTAGTTTAAACATTCAACAAATTAATGAAAAAATTAAGATGATAACAAACACTTTTAATAGAGTTTTGAATAAGCATGCGTACAAATATCAAAACTCCAGTGATTTCAATTCAATTAATATAACAAAAGTAAATGAAGGTCATGAGCAAAGTATATTTCAGATTTATTCTCTAATAGAAACATTTTTAGGAATTGGGTTGACTATGAGAGTCTTGGCTTGCTTGAGAAATAATTTTATCCTTATTCCTTTCTTCCTCAACAACCTTATCTCTCTTTTGCTTCTTTGAACTCTCTTGCAGTGCATCTCTATAAAAGTAAAAATGTAAATAAAAGAAGGCAATACCAATTTAAAGAAGTGGATGCATTGTAAAACAAACCTACAAAAACAAGAATCTTATTATAAATTCATTTCGATTCAAATCGTTTAACAATATTGAAAATGACTTTTAATAGGAGTTAAAAACACATATAAAAATGAGTTATAAAAAATTAGGTTTTCAAAACACGTGTACATGTTAGCTTTCCAAAGCACGCGTATATGTGAGGACTTTCCTGTAATTTCTTTTCTCATTGATTCACATAGAAAGGTTGAGATCCCGTGATTTATTTTCTTGATTGATTCAATATATAAAGATTGAGATAAGAACTTGTCCGATAAGTCTTAAATAGATACATTAGGTGATTAGTTTTAGGTGTGTCATTTTTTTCACAATTTTTAAATTTTTTTCTCAATTTTATTATTAGATTTTTCAAATTTTTATATTTTATTTTGATTAATCAAATTATAAAATAAAAGTAAGACATATTCATTTTGTTTTCTCTCCCATTTTTTTGTAAATTCTACATTCTCATGGGATTTATCAATGCAAATTCTATTCATAAATACTTATATAAAAAATGAAATATAAATTAAAATTAGTTTTTTTTATAATTTAAAATTTATTTATAAGTTAATTCGTATAAGCTTAATTATATAATTTTTAACCTTTTTAATTTCTGACTTAATTTAATTGTGAAAAAGCTTACTTATCACAAAATTTACTGTCACAGGAAACAATTTCAGAGACACTAAAACTAATTTATCAGAAGAACTTTTTACCTTTACTTTGCTATGACATCATCTATAGCAGTTTTTAGAACTGCAGGGATTGCTTGCTGAAACAAAGCAATGAGGTAGAACGGCACTTTATTTAATCTTGTCATGTTTATATAGATATAGTATGGACTTTCATCCTCTAGCATCTTCATAGTTACAATATAAGTTTGAAATCTAATTTTATAAAACTATTTTATTAGAATATATTAATATAACATAAAATTAAGACTCTAACTTAAAAAAAATATTTAAGAATATTAACATGTAATTAAAGTATAAATTTTATCTTGTATTTCAATAAAAGCTAATTGATTGGTTGGTGGTATGAAATGGGTGCATGATGCTGCTATCTAATTATTTTTTTCTCAATAATTTCGTAGAGTGATAATATGTAGATTTAAATATGTATTATTTAGAATATTAAGAGGTATTATTCTAACATGTAAAGATGTATCTTTTCTAATATTTTATTATGCTTTCATTTATTTATTTTTTATTTTTTTTTAATTATTTAACCAATATTCTAAAGGCATTTATTAAGAATATCGTAACTTTTATTCATCTCATTTTTTCTATAATTTGTCCGTACTTAGATTTGTATGCTTGAATAATTTTTGTACTTATTAAAAGTTCTATCTTTTTATAATTTATACGTGTTAAGAATCTTCTTAAGATGATAACAAAATTGAAAATTACTTTTAATACGAATTTTGATTTCCAAAACACTGTGAGCTCGCTCGCGTGATTTTTGTTTCTATTCAACGTACAGAAACTTACAAAAACAAGAAAAATCAAAGAGGTAGAACGAAGAACAAGACATACATTATATTCTTTAGAATCTTATTAAAATTTCATTTTGGTTTGAAGCTTTAACTAATCAGAAAAGAATTCAAGAGAGAATTAAAGATGATAACATAATTGAAAATGACTTTTAACGTTTCCAAAGCAAATGTGAAAAATATGTTAGAATAAGAAATGGTAAATAATTACTATGTGAATAATTATTATCATTTGTTAAGAGCTCATTGTAATTTTATTTTTTTTATTCAACCGGTAAAGGTTGAGACAGGAAAACTTATATGATGAGTCTTAAAAAGAGGTATCATGTAACTAGTTTTCGATGACTAGTTTTAGATGAGTCATTTTTTTTTTCAAAATTTATAAATTTTTTTCTCACATTTTATTATTAGGTTTTTCAAATTTTTATATTATATTGAGATCAATCAAATTATAAAATAAAAGTAAAATAGATTCAACTTTTTTTTTTCTTTTCCTATCTTGTTTTAGCTTCTACATTCTCATGGGATTTATCAATGCAAATTATTTTCATAAATACTTCTATAAAAAATCAAAAATAAATTAAAATTAATTTCTTTATAAGTTAAAATTTATTTATTTATAAGTTAATTCGTATAAGCTTAATTATATAATTTTTAATTTTTTTAATTTTTTTTTAGTTTGAAAAAATTTGTTTGGAAAAATTTGTTCAAATATGTTTATAATTTACTTTTTGCTAGTTTTGTTTTTTTTTTTTTTTCTTTCAGGTTACGATTTTGAACTTTTGTTATTTTTTGATTATAAAGGTAAATCTTTAAGATAAAATGACGTTAATAAAAATTTAGGTTTAAATATAAGTTAAAATTATCTATCTCCTCATCTTTTTTTAACTTTTTAACTTTTATTTTAATTTTTTAATTCTAAATTTTTCTTTCATTAAAACTTAATTTTTGATTTGTCTATAAATCAAATTATCTAGTATTTAACTTTCAAATCAAATCATAAGAACAAAATATAAATACAATTAAAAAGTTATTGATCAACTACGATTAAGATACAAAAAATTTATTTATAGGGAATAGATTGATCTTTCTTCTCCTAATTACTTAAGATAATCCCTTTTAGGTTGAAGATTCATAAACAACGCAAGTAAAAGACATCATAGTACTTAATATGAAATAAAATTAAAGTATATAATGCCTTAAATAAAATCCTATCTCCATATCAAATAAATACCATATTTGATTCAGTATCTGAACAAGAATAATATAAAACAATTTCATCCTTATTTCTTTACTTCTCAGCAACCTCATCTCTCTTTTACTTCTTTGCACTCTCTTGCAGCTCATCTTCATTCTCTCCCTCTCTCTTGCCTACAAAAGTTTTAGCAATTTTAAAATAAAAACAATTAACCAATAGATAAACTAAGCCTTGAGAGATAAACAAAAATAAAAACATATTAGTATAAGAGTAAAAATATAAATAAAAAATGAGCAAACATCAAACACTAAAAGAAGACAATATCAATTTGGAGAAATGGCACAACAGTAGAACCAACCTACAAAACAATGAAAACAATTATAGTTTAGTAATTTTGATTACAATTACGAAAATAAAGGTAAATGAAGGTCATGAGCAGAAGAGACTTCAGGAACTGATTTATTCTCTATTAGAAACACTTCTAGGAGTTGGCTTGGCTATTAGGGTCTTGGTTTCCTTGACAAAACAAGCAGTGCACTCCAATGCTACACAAATTAAAAAACACATTTATAAGTTGGGTCAGATAATAGGATGTCAATCTCAAGCAAAAAAACAAGCAAGGCACTCCAATCCAATCCTACGTAGTGTATTCATTCTCCAGTGAGCTGAGCTGGCAAATTACAAATTAGAAAATGCTAAAACATTAAAAAATCTTAAAATTAGGATTTGTTTAATTTAAAATACATTTAAAAATAAAATATATTTAATTACATTTATGTGATTCTAAATTTACTTGAATTGATGATTTTGTACTTATTTATTTATTCACTAGTCAATTATAATAAGAAGAAGTGTGTCACACTATAAAGAAATCTCAAACACAATACAATAAAACATAAATCAGACCTATACAAAAAAACTAACTTTATTTTAATTAATTTTTTTTAAAATATTAAATTTGTAAGTCTTCCTCTTTACTTATATATCTTACATGTCAAATAAAAATAAATAGTGCTTTTACTTGGCATTAGGTCCTTCCAAATCTATTCAGAGAAATTAAAAGAAGAAAACAAAGACAAGAATGAAAGATAAAACAAATTTATCATAAGTGTAAACTAGCTCATGCAAACATTATAAATTTTATTCCTTTTAAATGTTTATTTACTCATTTAGTCTATAACTATACAAACTTCTTTTTTTGTCTCTCTACTTAAAAATATCATTTTAATTCCTCAAAATACCACCTTAATTCTCTTTAGCCCCATACATACATTTTGTATCTCTTATCATTATACCATCTAAAGTCATAGTCATACATAAGCAAAAAAGAGATTATAAATACAACGTAAATGAATTTAAATTGAAGATTTTTGTATATAGAGACTGAAGTAAAAATACCATGTAATCTTTTTTTACTGATAAAACAATAAAACAACACAAACTAAGCCAAAACAAACACATGAATTGATAAAGCAATACAACAATACAAACTAAACCGAAACATATGCATGCTAAGATGATAACGTTTTGGAGAAGTGGATGTTTTGTAGAACAAACCTACAAAACAAGTGGAGTAATCAAAGAGAAAGAATCAATAACAAAAGATGCATTATAGATTTTAGAATCTTATTGAAAATTTATTTTGATTTAAACGTTGAACTAACCAATGTAACAAGATTGAAAAGCACTTTTAATAGGAATTTTTGTTTCCAAAGCACACGTACAAATATGTTGGAGCTCGCGTAATTTGTTTTCTCGATTGAATGAATCAAAGCTGGAGAGAGTTTATTTTGATTTAAACGTTGAACTAACTAACCAGTGTAACACGATTGAAAAGCACTTTTAATAGGAATTTTTGTTTTCAAAACACGCGTACAAATATGCTGGAGCTCACGTAATTTGTTTTCTCGATTGAATCAATCAAAGCTGGAGAGAGTTTATTTTGATTTAAACGTTGAACTAACTAACCAATGTAACAAGATTGAAAAGCACTTTTAATAGGAACTTTTGTTTCCAAAGCACGCGTACAATATATGTTGGAGCTCACATAATTTGTTTTCTCGATTGAATCAATCAAAGCTGGAGAGAGTTTATTTTGATTTAAACGTTGAACTAGCCAATGTAACAAGATTGAAAAGCACTTTTAATAGAAATTTTTGTTTCCAAAGCACGCGTACAAATGCGTTGGAGCTCGTGTCATTTGTTTTCACGATTGATTCAACATATGCAAAGCTGGAGAGAGTAGTTTTAAGTCAGCCATTTATTTCACAATTTCCAAAATGTTTTTTCTTAAATTTTATTATTAGATTTTTAAATTTCTATATTTTATTGATCTGTAAATTTTAAAGAGATTAATGAAATTGTAAAATAAAGTAAGATAGATTTTTTTTGTCTCATTTTTTGAAGCCTCCACATTTTCATCGAATTCATTAATGCATCTTTTTTCATAAATTATAAAAAATAAAAAATATTAACATTAATTGTTTTATAATTAAAAATTTATTTATTTATAAGTTAATTTGAATAACATTAATTATATAATTTTTAATTTCTGTCTTAAGTTAATTTAACTTGTGAAAAAGCTTGTTTGGTAGTTTATAATTGTTTGGAAAAATTTGTTCAAATGTGTTCATAATTTAGTTATGCTAGTTTTATTTCTTTTTTTTTTTTGGTCTGGATGAAGAAAGACTATTCGTATATTTAAATTTATTAAACATTTAGGTTTAAGTATAATTTAAAATTATTTATCTTTTCTTTTCTTTTTATTTTTGGAGTTTTTTTGTTAATTTTCTAACCCTAAACATTAAAGATTAATTATTTTCTATAAATCAAGTTATTTAGTATTTAATTTTAAAATTAAACTATGAATAAAAAAATATACATTTGTAGAACTAGTTAAAATCAGTAAATTTTCAAAAAGGACAGAAAAATACTATTTTAGCAACAAGTGTCATTTTTAATCCAGTACTATATGTACTCAAGTTGAATTATTTGATACTTTCATGCTCATTTTGATAATTGTGACATGACAAGATATATTTATGTAATAAAAGATAAATAATATCTAAATTCAAGACTTAGCTCACGTATTTCTTTTCTTAGTTGATTTAACCTAAAAGGTTGACACTTGTCTAATAAGTCTTAAACAGATACACTAAGCAAGTAGTTTTTTGGTAAGTCATTTTTTTACAATTTTTAATTTTTTTTTGTTACATTTTATTATAAAATTTTTTAAATTTCTATATTTATTAATGTGTTAGATTTTAAAAAGATTAATGAAATTGTAAAATAAAAGTAAAATACATTCATACATTTTTCTATATTTTTTAGCTTCTACATTCTCGTCGGATTAATGGATGCAAACTTTTTTATAAATTATAAAAATAAAAAATAAATTAAAATTAATTTTTTTACAATTTGAAGTTTATGTATTAAAAGTTAATTTGTATAAACTTAATTATCTAATTTTATTTTTTTTTAATTTCTGTCTTAAGTTAATTTAACTTGTGAAAAAAACTTCTTTTTTTAGTTTATTTTAGAAAAATTTGTTTAAATGTGTTCACAATTTACTTTTACTAGTTTTATTTTTGTTTTATTTTTTTTTGTCCGGATGGAGAATGACTCTTTGAACTTTTGAAAACTTTTGGATTACAAAGATAGATCTTTAAGATGAAAATATGTAATTTGTTTATTAAACATTTAGATTTAAGTATTAAAGTTATCTATCTTTTCCTTTTGTTTTTTAGTTTTGTTTTAATTTCCTAACTCTAAACTTTTCTTCCGTTAAATATTAATTTCTTGTTTGTCTATAAATCAAATTATTTAGTATTTAAATTTCAAATCAAATTATGATAGAAAATAAATATATAAATTTGTAGGACTACTTAAAGTTAGCAATAATGTTTTGAAAAAGTGGATGTGCCGTGTAGAGTGAAAATGGTAATGGGTGCAAAATGTTAAATCACTCTTATTTTTATTTATTTCTATTCAAAGAAAGAAGACTAACTCCATCTTTTCATAATCTTATTTTTATTTATTTATATTTAAAGAAAGAAGACTAACTCTATCTATCTTTTTACAATCATAATGGATACATGCTAGGATGATAACGTTTGGGAGAAGTGGATATTTTGTAGAACAAATCTACAAAATAAGTGAAGTAATCAAAGAGAAAAAATAAGAATAAAAGAAGCATATAGACTTTTAGAATCCTATTGAAAGTTTATAAATAAGTGAAGTAATTGAAGAGAAAGAATAAGAAAAAAATGCATATAGACTTTAGAATCCTATTGAAATTTCATTTTGATTTAAATGTTCAACTAAAGAAAGAATTGAAGAGAATTGAATATGATAATAATTGACTTTTAACAGGAGTTTTAGTTTCCAAGCTTACAAATGTCAATGTCAAAAATTTTGTGATGTCTTTTTTTTTTTTCCGGTGGATTTAACATGTAAATGTTGACACAGGAAATTTGTCTAATAAGTTTTAAAATAGAGATACTCAGTGAATAGTTTTGGATGAGTCATATTTTTTTACAATTTTTAACTATTTTTTTCTTACATTTTATTATTATATTTTCAAAATTTTATATTTCATTGATATGTTAAATTTTGAAAAAATTAATGAAATTGTAAAATAAATGTAAAATAGATTATTTTTTTTCTCATTTTTTGAAGCCTCCACATTCTCATTGAATTCATCAATGCATTTTTTTCATAAATTATAAAAATAAAAAAAATTAATTTCTTTATTATTTAAACTTTATTTATTTATAAGTTAATTTAAATAAAATTAATTATATAATTTTTAAGTTCTTTTAATTTTTGTCTTAAGTTAGTTTAACTTGTGATAAAAGTTGTTTTGTGGTTTATAATTGTTTGAAAAAATTTGTTCAAATGTATTGATAACTTAGTTATGCTAGTTTTATTTCTTTCTTTTGTATGGATGGAGAAGGACTGTTCGTATTTTGAAAACTTTTGGTATAATCAACCTTTAAAAAATAATGGATGTAGTTTATTTATTAAACATCTAAACTTAAATACAAGTTAAAATTATTTATCTTTTTTTTTTAATTTTTGGAGTTTTCGTTTAATTTCCTAACTTCTTTCATTAAATATTAATTTCTTATTTATTTATAAATTAAATTATTTAGTATTTAACTTTCAAATCAAATTTGTATCTCTTAATCTCTACCATCTAAAGTCATACTTAAACAAAGAGATTATAAATATCGCCTAGCTAAATTTAAATTGAAGATTTTTGTATATAAGAACTGAAGTAAAAATAACATGTAATCTTTTCCTACTAATGAACCAATAAAACAATAGAAACTAAGCCGAAACAAATGCATGAACTGATAAAGTAATATACAAAAACACAAATTAAGCCGAAACAAATGCATACTAAGATGATAACATTTTGAAGAAGTAGATGTGTTGTAGAACAAACTTACAAATTAAGCCGAAATAGATGCATGCTAAGATGATAACATTTTAGAAAAATAGATGTGTTGTAGAACAAACCTACGAAAACAAGTGAAGTAACCAAAAAGAAAGAATAAAAACAAAAAATGCATTATATAGTTTAAAATTATATTGAAAGTTAATTTTGATTTGAACATTCAACTAATAAAAGGATTGAAGATGATAATAAGATTGGGAAACAATTTTAATAGGAGTTTTGGTCTCTAAAGCACGCATGCAAATATGTCAGAGTTCGCACCAGTTCTGTTATTTGTTGACTCAAAATGCAAAGTTGGAAATAGGAAACTTGTTTGATAAGTATTAAATAGAGATGTTATGTGTCTAGTTTTTGGTGAGTCATTTATTAATAATTTCTAATTTTTTTCTTATATTTTATTATTATATTTTTAAATTTCTATATTTTATTGATCGTTAAATTTTAAAGAGATCAATAAAATACATATTTATAGAATTACTTAAAATTAGTAAATTTTCAAAAAGACAGGAAAGTACTATTTTAACACCATGTGTCATTTTTAATTAGACACTATATGTATTTAAATTGAACTATTTGATATTCTCATGTCTATATAATAATTGTATGTCCATATAATAATTATTGTGACATAATAAGATACATGTGAGATAAAAAATAAATATATAAATTTAAGACTTAAGAGCTCACTTGATTTATTTTCTTAATTTATTCAACCTGAAAAGGTTGAGAAAAAAAACTTGTCTAACAAGTCTTAAAATAGAGACATTAAGTAGTTTTAGGTGAGTAATTTTTTCATAATTTCTAATTTTTTTTGTTACATTTTATTATTATATTTTTTAAATTTTTATATTTATTAATCTGTAAAATTTTAAAGACAATAATGAAATTGTAAAATAAAAGTAAAATGCATTCATACTTTTTTCTCTCACTTCTCTAACTTCTACATTCTCATTGGATTCATGGATGCAAACTTTTTCATAAATTATAAAAAATGAAAAATAAATTAAAATTAATTTTTTTACAATTTAAAGTTTATTTATTTAAAAGTTAATTTGTATAAGCTCAATTATATAATTTTACTTTTTTTTAATTTCTGTCTTAAGTTAATTTAACTTGTGAAAAAACTTATTTTTTTAGTTTAGTTTGAAAAAATTTATTCAAATGTGTTCCCAGTTTACTTTTGCTAGTTTTTTTTTTTTTGTCCGGATGGAGAATGACTATTTGCCCTCTTCAGAACTTTTGGATTACAAAGATAGATCATTAATATGAAAAGATGTGGCTTGTTTATTAAACATTTAGATTTAAGTATTAAAGTTATCTATCCTTTTTTTTTTTTAATTTCCTAACTCTAAACTTTTTTTTCGTTGTCTATAAATCAAATTATTTAGTATTTAACTTTCAAATATAATTATGATAAAAAAGAATATAAATTTGTAGGACTACTTAAAACTAGTAGTAATATGTTTTTGAAAAATGGATGTGCCGTTTAGGGTGAAAATGGTAATGGGATGCAAAATGCTAAATCACTTTTATTAATTTCTATTCAAAGACAGAAGACTAAGTCTATCTTTTTCATCTTTTCACAACTGGATGGAGTAGTGCAGGTGACTGTTGGTGAAACTTGCAATGCACTCCAATGTTATACTTAAAAGTTGGGTCAAATAATAGGGTGTTAACCTCCAGTATAAAACAAGCAAGGCACTGCAATCCAGATCCTATACAGTGTATTTCATTCTCAAATGAGCTGAATTAAATTACAAATTAAAAAAATGCTAAAACATTTAAAGATCTAAAAATTTCGATTGCATTTGTGTCACTTAATTTCATTTATTTTTGGTAAAAAAAAATTAGACCCTCCCAATCTATTCAGAAAAATTAAAAGAAAAAAAATAAAATGAAAGATAAGACTAGTTTATCCTAGGTTTAAACTGGCTCATGTAAACATCATCAATTGTTTTTTAAAAGTTTATGTTCTCATTTAGTCTCTATAATTGTAAAAACTTTATCTCGTTTGTCTCTCTATAAAATATTCATTTTAGTTCTTCAAAATACAATTTAATTCTCTTAAATTCCTAGACATACATTTTATATCTCTTAATCTCTATCATCTAAACTTATACATAACTAAAGCAAAAAGATTAAAAATATTATGTATATAACTGAACTTAAATGGACAGTTATAGGAACTGAACATATATATAACTAAAGCAAAAAGATTAAAAATATTATGTATATAACTGAACTTAAATGGACAGTTATTGTGAATAGATACTGAAGTAAAAATATCATGTAATTTTTCTTTAAAAAATTATAAAACAATAAAACAACATAAACTAAACAGAAACTGATATATGCTAAGATGATAAAGTCTTAAATAGAGACACAAGATGGCTAGTTTTAGGTGAGCCATCTTTTTTCACATTTTATTATTAGATTTTTCAAATTTTTATATTTTATTGATGTGTTAAAAAGAATGCACATTTGTAGGATTACTTAAAATTAGTAAATTTTCACAGGTTAAAAGTAAGCAAAATAGTATTTTATCACCATATTTTTTGAATTGGTGTTATATGTATTCTTTGATAACCATGTGTGACATCACAGTATGTTTATGCTATAAAAGATAATTGTGTAAATTCAAATCTTAAAAGATAGCGATGATGTGGTAAAGTTTAGAGAGAAATTTAAATTTTAAAATAATGGATGAAATGAGAGAGATTGTGAAATATGGACATAATTTGAGACTATCTTAAAGAAGAATTCAATATTGAAGATCATTTTAGAAGAAAATTCACATATTAAAATAATTTTAAAGAAGAGTTCACATATTGGATAACATTTTTTACAAGAGTTCACATATATTTGAACTCTACAAAAACAACCATGACTTATTATAAAACTGAAGTGCATATCATATTAGAGACAACACACTTGAGATGTTAATAGAAAAATAAAAAGGAAAAACAAAAAGTACATAGAAAAAAAAAAAAACAGAAAATGAAAGTGCACAATACATTTTAATTTTAATCACCAAGTCTTCATCTTTATTGAACCACAGACGAAATGAAAAAAAAAAAATTACAAGTCATTTACCAAAAGCTTTGCTTGTCAAAATATTATCACTCATTTTATAAATAACATTTATTATTCAATATTACACTCAAACATTACAAGTCACTTTATTAATTGCTACAATAACTCTTCCAAAATAGATTCATCATTCAAGATTGCTTGCAAAGCTCTGTTTTGCATGAAAAAAAAAAAAAAAAAAAAAAATGAAAAAATCTATTTATAGAACTCCATCACTCCTACTGTAGCTGATATGTCGTTACATGCAACATGAAACTTGGAAAATCCAGAACTCTTGCACAAGTTTTCAAATTCAATCTCGGTTCTCTCCCTCCCTCCATGCGCTAAAAACATGTGATTGTCAACAATAGTACTATGTTTAGATGCATCACTTGAATCTGGAATCTCTGGAATTATATAGTCCAGAACAATCACTTTTCCATGTGGTGGCAAAGCTTTGTGACAGTTTCTTAAAAATTTGATACAATCTTCATCTGCCCAATTGTGACATATAGACTGAAATGACCAAAAACAAACAAGAAAATGTGATTAGAAATTTTATACAGTATATTGAACTTCTTTTGAGAAGTACAGAATTCAACTCTCATGTAATGCACCAACCTTTACTAAAATGGCATCCCCACTTGGAACACTTTCAAACATATCTCCTCCCACATGCTCTACACCTTCAGGCAAAATGAGTGTTAATATGTTAATTGACAATTTTGCCAAACTTTTAAAATATTGATAATTGATAATCTCTTTATGTATAGAGAAAGAGAAACTAGAATAAATGTACCTGGATGAGGAGGTGCATCTTGAATCATCTGAGGCAAATCAAAATTAACTCCTTTAATTGAAGGGTATGCAGAGATAATCAATTTCAGAGTCTCTCCTACTCCACCTCCTACATCAACCAGTGTTGACAATCCCTCAAATCCTTTATATACTTTGAGTACCCTTTTCACTTCTATAGGACCAGCATGAGCCATTGCTTTGTAAAACATTTGATTCAACTCTGTATCTTTCTCCATATATTGATATGACAGCATTCCATAAACACTCTCAAAATGGTTACTGCAATTCGGGTCCAGATATGCCCCTTTTGCATCCTTCCTATTAAGAGCACAAATGACATAAAAGCATATTAAAAATCCAAGAAGATTGTACAAGAATAAAACTTGAGTGAAACTTATTCAAAGAATTCACACCCTATTGACCTAAAACCTTATGATTATGTTTTCTATCAACATGTGAACTTCGTGTCTTAATATCAAACTGATCATAGAATAATTCCAATGGCAAATGAATCCTTAAACAATACAATTGTTGGATTTTCATCAATTAAGAGATTAAATCAAAACTAAACCAAGAAATTTGAGGTAAGATTAAAGTATTAATTACCAAAGGTCATGAAATCCACGATGAAGTAAGGTTGAGAGTGGAGCCACAGAGATTCCTTCATCATCATAAGCAAAGTATTGTCCAACTGGTGCGAGAGCATAAACTCTTTCTTTCTTACCATCTTCATTGATCCGAATTGAGCAATGCAGAAGAGAATAACTGACCAACAATGGCAACATTCTTTCAAGCCTATTAGCCAATTGGGGATGCTGATTTGGAAGCAAAGAAGCAATTTCAGAGGCAGAAAAAAAACTTGACTTATCAGAAGAACTCTTTGACTTTGCCTTTGCTATGACATCAAACAAATTGAGGTCTATAGCAGCGTTTAGAACTGCAGGGAGGACCCTGCTGAAACAAAGCAACACAGCAGATCGGTATGCATCATCCACCTTTTCTACTTCTAAGGGAACTTCACTCTCTTTGGAGTTAGAACCCATTCTTACTAGAGTTTAATTGTTGCCTGCTTTGTTCAATCTTGTCATATTTATATAGACATAATATGGTCTTTCATTTCATCTAGACTCTGACATCTTCATTGTTGGTTGGAATATAAGTTTAAAATTTAATTTTATAAAACTATTTTATTAAAATATGTTAATATAACATAAAATAAGACTCTAACTTATAAATTAAAATCTGATGTACTCCTACCATATAAAGCCTTATAATAATTACCTTTGTGCCAAATTTAATATAATTGATGGGTTGGTGGGATGAGATGGCACGTGCATGAGAAGAGGAGGCTGCTATCTGCTATGTAAGTATCACTTTTCTTTGGGTAGGTGTTGACCACTCTTCATTGGTCCATTTTTTGGTGCTTCAAATATTAAGTTGGTGCTTTTGTAATTAAATTATTTATTTTTTCTATTTTTCAATAATTTCATAAAAAGAGTGATATTATGTGGATTTAAATATGCATTATTTAGACAAGAGGGTATTATTTTGACATGTACAGATGTATCTTTTCTAAATTTTTATTATGCTCTCATTTCATATTTTTAAAATTCCTTTTATTTATTTAACCAATATTCTAAAGGCCGTATTTAGTTCTGTATGCTTGAAAACTTTTTCTTGTATTCCTTTATATATGAATTTGACTATATATATATAAACATTTCATAAGTCAACAAAATTGGCTCCTCTTAAGTTTGAAAAGTCAGATTTAAAAAGAAATCATATATATATTACATTTAATTCTGGGTATACTTTTAATTTGCTTTTATGCTATATTTTTAAAAAAAGTCTCTAATTTTTTTTAGTCTTTTAATTTTTAATCATTTATAGTCCACAATTTTGATTTCAGAATTTTGATTTATACAATGTTGATTTTTAAAATTTTTTAATTATCTATACTTTGTTAAATTATTAAGTATTTTCTTTTTTACTTTGGACATAACTATACTTGCCAGAATGAATAAATGCGTATCTCCGTAAGTCACCAAATAATTCTAGATCGAAGTTTGCTATACATTTTAAATGAGATGCAACTTTTTGGTCAAACTGTTCATTTTAAGAAAAACAAAAAAAAAATATTTTAAATAAAAAAATACGTATTTATAAAATTTAAGTTATACAAATGAAACTAATTTTAAATATAATGATTTAATATCTAAATTATAATACAAGCATATATTTTAATAAAATAACATTTTATTAAGTTTACATTTATTAGATTAGTGATTCATAAGGTATGGGCAATTACTTTTTGCATCCATGATTTCAGTCAGCACATTGTGAGATGAATAAATTAACAAAATTGCTCATTGAAATGTATACCATCTAACTTATCTTCCTCTCTAGCTTTTCATACCCTATCCATGCTTCTTCCTCCTTCTCGTGGACCTCTGCCTTCTCATGTTTTCATTCTTTGCAGCTATCTGTGACAAGGTTCAGATCAAATAATCTTTAAATCTTCGTAGAATCCAGGATATAGTCACAAATCTTTCAATCTAGAATACATTTGAATTGGATAAATTTTCTAAGTTCTGCAATTTAAAAGATAATATATAGAGATTTTCAAAACTCTATTATGGATTGTGCAATAATAAGAGACTCCTTTTGATGCTTTCGGAAAATAATGCAAAATTGTTATTTGCTAAAGGAAGTAAAGGCAGATCATAGGCCTTTTTACCAACATCATCATCAACCAAGTCCGATGGGTAACATTCCAGCAAAAGAAGCTTATCTGCTCAAATACCAAGTATAGCATATGCATGAAAACAGGAACGAACTTCTCCACTTCCAGAAGAAGCCTATTCCAGATAGAACGAACTTTTCCACTTCTGTCCATCTCACCCCCATACCAGATGCCACCCAAATTTGATGAGATCTCAAAGAATCCATTGACTTGAACCCACTTCTTAACAGGTAGTGGAAGAGAACAGAATGATTGACCAGTCCTAAGAGTACTGTTCTGTAACAAAACACACGGAAATAATAGGAGGAATGGACCATAAGTATATATATAAACAAAGAGCTCCATATATATAATTCACACCGGATTTGCCCTTCAATTAAAAGGGTCAAAACTTGTGTGGCATCTTTCATATAATAAATTTTGTATCCCCCGCTGCAACTCCAAAGCTTGACCTGCAGATGGCCTTACATCTTCACAAACCCTACAATGTTACAGTTTTCACCATTGAGACTTCCAAGCTACTATCTCACCAGAATAATGGATGGAACTGCACAAGAGGTGCGCCTTGTGGCAATATTTCCTTGCCAACCATATTGATGCTCCGTTTATGAGCTCAATTTCTTGCTTATCAGAGCAGTTTTTTAAAACATCAACAACTGCAATCTCAGATCCTTCAGCAAAACCAAATACGGACCCAACACGCAATATGATTGGATAGCCTAATAATACCGGCTGACTATAATAGCAATGAAATCAAAAACATGCTTTAAGTCTTGTTCTTCTGTCGTATACTCAACGTGTCCAAAGACCCTAATCCTTCTCCCCCCCAAAACCTTCCCAAAATCACTTCCTGAAATAAGTAAAATCATACAGAAATAATTGCTCAGCACCTGCTTAACATCTAAATTATACACATTAGCCCATTCAACATCTCACAACAAGTTTCCAACACACATTGTCCTTGATGCAGCATTAATATTACTTAATTATCTATCACTATCGTCCTTTCACCTCTTTTTAGCACAACAACATTGTCACCTTACAACTCCAAAGAAGCCATTTCCTCACGAAGGTAAAGAGCCCTAACACTATCCCCCTTTTTGATGTAGCCATCAATCAACTCCTCATACACACTCACATCCAGACCCACCGACCGCTCTCTCATCACCCTCAAATACCTCTCAGCATCTTCAACCTTGCCACAACGACACAAACACCCAACAACCGTCGCGAAAACTGACACCCCAGGACTCACACCTCTGTACTCCATTTCATAATACAACTTCAAAACCTCCTCAACTTCCTCCTTTCCAGCATAACCCTGCATCAAAAGAGAATAAGTAACATCATCCGGCAAAAACCCTTTATCCATCAACACACTCAACATTCCATTCGCTTTCTCCACTTCACCCTTCTCACACAGCCTCTCCACCACCTTGTTAAACACCACACAACAAGGCACAAACCCAGCCCTCACCATCTCATCAAAAACCCCCACACACTCCTCCGAATCCGCCGCAACAACAACCTGCTCAAACGTCTCACCGTACGGCCTCAGCCCCTTCCCCTGCATTTCACGCACCAAACCAATAGCTTCCTCAACTCTCCCATCTCTGCAAAACGCTCCAACAAACGACGTGTAAACAAACGCGTTCGACTCGAACCCTCTCCCAACCATCTCCCTATACAACCCCCACGCCGAATCCAAATCCCCAAACACAACCTTCGCATGCAGCACAAGAGACCACACAACGGTCTCGTGAAGCAAATTCTTCTGCAACAGCCTCTTCAACAAAACCACGACATCACTCTCCGAATCCGCCACGCGTCCCTTCTTCAAAATCCTCAACATCAAACTACAATTCACAATCATGGAAGGAGAACGGAAAGTACTCTTCCGCATAATTCGATCCAAAGTATCGACAATCTCCTGCAACTCGCCTTCCTTGCACAACGCATCAACCATGATTCGCAAACTCGTCAAATTAGGGTAAACCCTTCGCCGAATCATGAACTCGTAAACCTCCCAAACGAGAGAACATTTCTCGGATCTCTGAACGGCGTGAAGCAAGGCGTTAAAACTGACGAGGCTGGCGGAGACACCGCGCTCCTCCGCGTAACGGCAAAGTTTGAACGCGACGTCCGTTAGCCTGGCTTTGACGTAGGCTTGGATGAGAAGGTTAACGGCGAGGGCGCGAGAGGTTGAAACGATGACGTTGAGAAGAGAATCGACGAGTTCAGGAACCGCGTGTGAGTGAGAGTGTGTTTTGGTGAGCGAGTGGAGAAGAGCGCGCGCGTGGGTGAGTAAGTTGGCAGTTAGTAAGAGGTTGACGGTGATTGCGTAGGAGCGAATGGTGGGCTGGAAGGTGGAGTTGGGCCGAGTTGCGGCCCAATGGAAGAAGCCCAATGCGGGTTTTGCGTCGGAGGGGGAATTGAATTGCAGAAGGAGGTGTTGAACGGAGGAGTCGTTTAAGTGAACGGAACGGAACTGGTGAGTTATGGAGTCCCAGTTGCGTTTCTCTCTGAAGGAATTACAAAGTGCCGCAACGACGTCGTCCTCGAGCTTCGGCTTTGAGAACGACGCGGTCTGCGTGTGAAGACGATTGAATCTGGAGAAGAAGAGCTTGGAAGCCATGTTTGTGTTTTGCCCTGCGGTGGTTGTGAATAATGCGGAGTGGTCATGTGTTGTGCACGTGCAGGTCGATTCGCTGGTGGATGAATACGGAAAGTTTGATCTAATTTTCATTTTTAACTACAGTATTTATATTATGTACTTAAATAGTATTTGTGTAATAAAATATGAAATTGCTTTTTATAGTATGATAATTATTAAACCAATGATATTCTTATCTCTTAAATAATTTTTTGTGTGTTATATATATAGAGAATTTTTTTTGTCCTTAATTATTTTTTTTACTTTCTCTTTGATATTTTTTTAAATTATTTTATCATTAATTTGATCACTATAATTTTGCTGATGTCCATGTAGATAAAGATTATCAAATTAACAAGTTCGACATCACCTATAATCTAATATCAACATATATGATGTTATAAGAGATTGAAATGAAATATTAATTATGGGGAAATAATTTATAAAGACTAAAAAATATGTTTGCAAGAATTAATAAAAAAATAATTTATTTAGAATATAAGAAAAATTAGGTTGAATAGGATATTGACTCATTTTAGTAAATAATTAAAATGTAAACTTGTGATTATAAATATATTTAAAGTTATAGTTATAATTAATTTTAAATAACATCATCTTATATAAACAAATTATAATATAAAAATATGTATTAAGTCATATACTAAAGAGTATATTAGTGTTAAAAGTCAATGTTGTAATTGTATTATTAAATATACTCCCAATCCATTAGGTCCATGTGAATTAGTTAGATATGAACTTAGAAGTATATAAATAAGTGTGATTTATGTTTTATGGACTAAACTTAGCTTCTTTGATATGTTCTTATAGAAGTCAATATTTGAGTTATTTATACAACAAGTATACCAATGAATGTATTTTGTGTTATGTAGACCAAACTTAACTTTTTTGATATGTCATCAACGAGTGAGTATCTGAATTGTCTATACAATAAGAATTTGATGTCATTTTGAACTGTTTTAATGAGGATGACATTGCGGATAAAGTCACAATTAAAAGAAAGATGACATTGCGAATGACATATATTGTCATATTGGTATGTTTATCATTAAAGCAAAGCACAATAATATTTTCACTAAAAAGTAAGCCTCCTATAGTATACATTGCATCATTTTGTTAGATCATTTTGTTAGACATGTGTATGATACACATTTTGTTTGGATATTATATACTTAATCTTGTCATTTTTTTTATTAAAAACATTACATCCACTACTTATTAATTCGGATGTGTGTTAATATTATGCCAATCTAACTGAAACATGACTGTCTCAATCCTAATGCACACATTCTTTGATTTACTCATTGTTATTCGGAGACAAAGTCATGATCGTCGTCGTATGTTGGTCGAATTCAAGTTTTTTTTTCTTTTGCAATTATTAGGGATGAGACATCATTATGTCACTCTTGCATATGATTAAATCAATATAAAAAAAATGAGTTGTTAACTAAAAATTGTAAACATTGTGATTAATTATATTTATTGGTTAAATTCTTTGATTTACTCATTGTTATTCGGAGACAAAGTCATGATCGTCGTCGTATGTTGGTCGAATTCAAGTTTTTTTTTTCTTTTGCAATTATTAGGGATGAGACATCATTATGTCACTCTTGCATATAATTAAATCAATATAAAAAAAATGAGTTGTTAACTAAAAATTGTAAACATTGTGATTAATTATATTTATTGGTTAAATTTATGAGCCAAAAGTAAACAATTGCAAAGTGAAGTGACTAAAACAAAATAAATAACTCATTACACAAATGTCATAAGTATCTTGAAAGTAAGTAAAACCATTATGTAAATAAGCTTCCTGAAACTAACCAAATTAAGTATCCTAAAAGGACAAAAGCCAACTAGTTGCCTATGATGTCTTCCATGTACAACATATAATTTTCTAGTATACATTTCTTTAGTCACTTTACGGGCTAGTTATAGTGTAATTTGAGTTCCTTCTGAAGTATAGCCATAATCCATCAACATATACCTTATAGTGATTCCAAGAAAAAATGACAATACAAATTTAGAAAAATGACAATTAATGTTTTTGTGGTGACACCAGTTGTGTCTCTTGCATATCAGGATTATGACGTTGATAATAAGGTATTATATTTAGAAAGTATTCCTCTAACATTTGCACCAAGTATGGATGTGATATAGATTTATACTACCCCATGTATTCATCAGTGGATAAAATAAGATATGTGACATTTGTCAAGCCTATAGGAGATGGGTGTAACCACATGTTATGCAAATTGCCTATTGATCCCCTTTTAACATAGATGTGGTCGATGGATGGTCTACGTGTAATCGTATTGGTACAAGATACGCTCTAATAGATATAAATTTCTATAGGTTTCTAGACAGATGTACCCAAAAGACATGAATACCACTTTGTGGTGTTCTTTATACAATCTCTAGTTAACCTAATTATGGATCAAACCATCAAGTTAGAATCCTCAATACTACAAGTGTACAAATAGCCCAACCTACCACATATATGTCAACATGAGGCTAGTCTTTAGGAATAAAATCTCTTAAATTGATGTTAGAGAGAAATGTTTGTATATCTATACTTGTTACAACATGAGAATAAAGTTATTGAAACATATTATATTATAAATATAAGTCATGTAAATGGTTAAATTATTAATTTGTAAAAGCTTAACATAATCTATCACAACTTTGTGTTTTCAAAAATTATGATTTACAAGTTGCTCATAGATGTAAGTGAATATAAATACTCCTTATATCCTATTGACAAACAAAGGTCAATAAAGAACACTAAATATTGTTCATCTCACAAGATGTAATAAATAAACTTCAATATAACATATGTATCCACAAAATGCATGACTCGTCATGAAACATCATCATTCTCCACACTTAACCACTTCACCAACATGATTGTAACTATCATTACATCTAACATGATGTACATGCACATCTGTCTTAAAATGTGAATACATCATTTAGTTTTATGGTCATGTCACCAACTATTGTTACATCTAGAGTGATGTACATGCAAAACTGTCTTATTGTCAATACATCATTTAATTTTATGGTGATGTCACCAACAATCAAATCCCATGATAGTTGGTTCCTCTACCACGTCTCCACACACATGTAGACATTAATTCCTAAAATTTATTTCGAAACGTTCTCCCTATGATTTTTCTCCCAAATTCAGTTTTTGTTTCCAGAATGGTTCCTCCAACTCCACCTTTCGCATGTAGGTTACCGCATATCACTTTTAAGAATGTTGACCTAAATTGACTCGTTTCAGAATGTTTTGTTACGCTGCACCACTCCAACGAAGTCTCAAACCAAATCTTGCAAGCTCAAGACCATGAATACGATGTTCCCACCTCACACCAAGCCATTTACAATCGTTTAGGAAATCGCATATGATATCACATAATTTAACAAACAATGAAAGAACAAGAAGGGAAAACTTATGTTTTGGCCTGTGACGAAATTGACGTAGTTTCCTAATTCAATCTCATGTTTGGAAAGACACGTAAAGTTCTTAAGGCAAAATCTCTGAATGATGTGTGATGAAATTGACGTGGTTTTTTATAACTACGTCTCGTATTTGGAAAGACAAGTGAAGTTTTCGAGAAACTTTTGATGATGTGAGATGTGGGACGCTGAAGAGTGGGAGAAACCCTAAAACCAGATTCCCCAGTAATTCCTCCTCCTCTCCTTCCATTTATACTACGGTATGAAATCTAAAACTCTGCAAAAATTTTACTTTCAAAAAAGTCCTAGAATAGATTTTAAATTAGTCTGGAATTAACAACTTCTAATAGCTAAAAATCAATTCTTAATTATATAATTCGAAATGTTTTTCCAAAATTATGAATGTTTTCAGTGATTTAGAGGTAAAAATTGTGAAAATATTGTAAGGTGCAGTGACAAAACCTTTTTTCATTGAGGCCAATATACATGAAAAAATCAACGATACCCAATTTTGGGGCTCAATTAGAATAATGATATTCACACGTCAGAGTCCCATGCAGCCGATTCGTCTTTGCAAACATTAATAATTTGGAATGGAACTCTGACGATGTCCAAAAGCATTGGAGAAATTATGGACGAAAAATTCTGATAGCTTTTGTAACCTGAAGCCGGCAAAAAGGACACCTCGACACTGCAGAAGAACATCTACGACACAATACATGACCACAAGGAACTATTGTTATATCAACCTCAGAATTCAGACAAACCCGACATATCCATGCTGCTTTTGCTGTATCAGCTTCCTTTGTTGCCTTTTCAACCTTTTCCTGTACAACGTACAAGGATGTAGCATGTTATTTCAAACTTATCATAAAGATTAACTTATGCATTATAAAGGATCAAGGTACCTACTTTAATTCAATCATTATTGTGTCCTACGCTATAAAAATAAAATTATCGCCCAAAGCTTATACAACTGTAATACAATTTTCATTGCTTCAATTTATAATTACAAATCGATACGCTTTCTCCCTTGTAATATCTGACTGAATCAATACATATGTAGGAAAATCGTTGGTAGATAAGTTTAAGGAGGCATTTCGTAAGAGGATATCCAACTTTCCAACAAGAAACCTATGTTTAAGATATCAAAATCTTCAAGTTTGATGCATCAAAACTAATAACGGGTTTGTATATGCACACTCCAACAAACCATAAACAGGTTTTCAAATGATTGTGAAATTAGAATGCCCACATGGCAAATTATCATTCATAAAGAAAAATATTAATAACGGGTTTGTATATGCACACTCCAACAAACCATAAACAGGTTTTCAAATGATTGTGAAATTAG
>Ga0099824_1000637_pt1:2500-43479 | contig 43479 bp, 23 predicted proteins | sample SiratrowhiteBW_FD_76837 | JGI IMG/M metagenome (GOLD analysis project Ga0099824, IMG submission 76837) | Root nodule microbial communities of legume samples collected from California, USA - Siratro white BW | ecosystem: Host-associated > Plants > Roots > Nodule | place: USA... | reverse complement strand
ATAATTTATATATATATATATATATATATATATATATATATATATATATATATATATATATATATATTCATATCTTTAAGCTTAATTATTATTCATGTTTTGAATTCAATTATATTTTATATAATTTTTTTAAGCTAAGTACTTCTCATCTAATAGCAATCTCGATATGCTACCAGTTGGAACCAAACTTGTACTTCCTTTCCAAAGTTGTAATTGACCATAACAAATATAACTAATCGAAATTACAATGTTCTCAGTTACATTTTATAACCTACTAAATATATCCTTAGTTCTAAACATTCTTCAACACAAACAATACTACATAAACAATTAATAGTTGGCCTTCTTTTTTTTTTATAGGCAATGTTATTTTTTTTTCTTTTTAAATTTAATCTCTCAGCATAAATATACAATATCTTCAAGATGAGGCGATGTATTCGAGATCTCACTCTATCAGATTTTTAATTGATGGAATCCAATAGAATAACATTAATTGGCATTGTTTCTTGTGGCCTCAGTATTTGGGTATGAGACTACCTTACTCAAACCAAACCCGCAAGCCTTAACATCTTTAATTACCTTCATTGATGAAGTGACGAATAATTTATTTAAGAAATTGTCTTTTGATTATAATCACTAGTCGTGAGAAAAATACATAAGTAAGATTTAAGTGAATGATGCATCGAGAGCTTTTATATACGAGTAATGCCGATGGAAACTTTTAAGTCTATCACTCAATATTCAAACTTTATAGGATTGTAATATAAAAAAAAAAAAAAAAACGACATTTTCCAACATTTCATAGCATTCATGTTCTTGGAGCTTTACCTACACCTAATAATTATGGTGCTTGAAAATATAGCAAAGTTCCAATTTAATGGTGCTTGAAAATATATCTAAGTTTCAATTTAATTCCTAAATAACAATAAAATAATAAAAATTTAAAAATATATTATTTTATATTTATATTCATTTTTCATTTAAAATGAATTCTGTATATTATTATTAAAATGCAATTTAATATATATCATTACGATTAAAAGGTAGTTTACATAAGCTGGTACTGGATAACGTTGTCTCTATTCATACTCTTCTGCCTACACTCTGCTGTGTTGCAGTCACTGAGCTCACATGCTTTAACTTTGTGCTTCTTTCCATTTTCATTATCCAATGGCTTCTTTTCCCCTTTACCAGCCAACGCACTCCATTTTCTCCAACACCCAGGTTCCAATTTCTTTCCTTTTTCCATCCATTTTCTGTCTCTTCATTCTGAACCTCTTTCCAACCTTGTTTTCCTTCTCAACAGGTCAAGGGCTTGCGCGCTGGCTTTTTCTGGCGACCCACTTACTCCTTTGGGACTCTTGCTGAAAAAAGAGCTCGACCCATCAAAGCTTCGGTTGCTAAATCCTCATTTCCCCTGTTTCAGCCTCCCCAAGTTGAAGAAGAGTCACCGTCTGAGGTAAATCCCATTTTTTTTCTTGTTTGCAGTTGGTTGTTGTTTTCATGGTTTGCCACTGACTGACACCTATGAGCAGTTTGTGTATGTTGTTTCCTTAATTTGATGTGCTTTAATGTCCACAACACTTGAGCATGCTTTGATACAAGTACCGTTTTGTAGTCTTATGTAAAAATTAAGAAAAGTAGTTTTTTATAAATGAGATAATCTAATTTTAACTTTCATAAAGAATCTCATTTCACAAGCATTTTTTCTCATTTTTCTCTCATATAAGGACTTATTGAGAAGGTTGTCAAAATAAATATACCTTAGTCCATCTTTTTAGAGCGCTGAGGTGCATAAGTTGACTTAACTTATACGAATTCATTTTAACTTTTTTTTTTTCTTGTAGAAGTGATTATAGAAAAGCTTATCGAGATAAGACCTATGTAATGCTTTTTCTATGACTAGTTAGATTGTGTTTTGTCTGTATGCTTGTGACAAAATAGATTTAAATACTGCTATAGTCTATGTTTCCAACTCCATCCATATAGTTCATGACTGTTATTAAGAAGTTGATATAGATACATGTGCATATTGGGATTAAGAAAAGTAGAAGAAAATGTGGGAACAAGATAGGGTTTAAAGTAAGAAGAGAAAAAATGTGGCAAGAAAAGAGGGATTGCACTGAGAAGCAGAAAAAAATGAGGGAAAACAAGGCCAGAAGCCGGAGAACCTGAAAAAAAGATGCTGGGAAAAGATGAAACTTAAGGGAGAGAAGTTTGAAATGGAGAACTACAGATGGCTATGACCATCGGAAATCTTGATTAATAATGATATTAACAAAGACAACAAAATAGGGGGAATGGGCAGGAAACAAAGTTGGTAGGGAGCTGCGACATTTCTTGTTAGAACATCGTTTTAATTTATATTGCAACTAGGTTTTAATATATAGTAAAATAGATTTGATACTTTTATGTCACAACACTTAATGCGTTACAGTGAAAGTTGTTCGTATAATTTGATGCTTTTTGATGTGTACAACTCTTAATGTTGTAGAGTAAGGGTTGTTTCTAATTTGATCTGCTTTTATGCATACAGAGATTCAATATCTTCTTTCTTGAACGGTCAGTCTTTGAAATAATTCTTCAATGGGGCTTCTGTTTGATGAAATGTTTCTTTCTTTTGTTTTTTGTTAATTTATTTGTTCCTCTAGTTGGAGCCCGTGGATCCTGACTTCTACAAGATTGGGTATGTCCGAAGTATGCGGGCTTATGGAGTTCACTTTAAAGAAGGGCCAGATGGTTTTGGTGTATATGCTTCCAAAGATGTAGAGCCTCTTAAACGGGCAAGGGTGAGTGACTTCATTTGATATTTCTCATTGCCACAAGGGCTGGTACATCACTTAAGTTCTTCCAGATATATAGCCTTTTCCAACCGCTGGTGGTCAAACAAGTGAAAATGATTGCACTTAATGTCAACATCTATAATTTTTAGTATAATGTCCTTTAGGATTATATTTTTAGTAGCTGTCCATGGATGATTTCCTAATGATGAAGTTGGGCAGGTTATAATGGAAATTCCTCTTGAATTGATGATAACGATAAGCAAGAAACTCCCGTGGATGTTTTTCCCGAATATAATTCCCTTGGATCATCCAATATTTGATATTATTAACTCGACAAATCCAGAGGTATTTGCAATTCTCCTCTAAGTTCATTGGTTCATAATAAGATATAACCAAATTTGCTTGGTTGTTTTTGCTTTTCATGATAAATACAATGTTACAAATGTGTCACCCTTTGTTATAATTGTTGTACCTGCTACAAAAGTAAAACATGTTCTAGTCATCTGCCTAATGTAATTTGTGCAAATCTTTATGGCAGACAGATTGGGACCTAAGGTTAGCATGCCTTCTCTTATTCTCATTTGACTGTGAAGGCAACTTCTGGCAATTGTATGGCGACTTCTTACCGAGTGCAGATGAGTGCACTAGCCTACTTCTGGCTTCAGAGGTATGTGTATTACGTCATTAAAAGTCATTAAACCATTGTTAGATTGGGGAATTCCATTTCTGAAATTATTACTGATAATTCTTGATATCAAAGGGAGGTCATGTATGCAGTAGATGTTTTGATTCCCATTTAAAGGGCTATTTCAAAGTTTTCTCCTTTAAAGTATTTTGATGAGCAGTTTCTGTGTTGAAGTTGGACCATGTTGTAAGACTAGGAAATGTAATTATTCTTGATAGTACTAGTTCTATCATGTGTTACTTGCCTATTTTCTTTTTGGTGTTCTGGGTAGATTTGAGGGACCTTTAACATGGTTGTAATATTAAGATATTTGATTGGTCTACACAAAAATTAGGTTGGAGCAGCATAGTCTACCAACTAATTTTACCACAGATTGCACTTAAATAAATTTAGTAGCCTCCATTTGCAAATATTTGTAATTTGTAACTCAGGGAATTATAGGTTTCTATATGTTGCCTTTATTTATGGCAACCTCGAAGATAACGTAAATTTTGGTTGAGCCACAAGATACATTATCAAGTCTTAGTTAGCTTGGATCAATCCTTGCAATTTTAAAATTTTATTGTTTGCATTGACAAGAATTTGAATTGCTTTAGTTTGGAACTTACAATAAAGTTTTAGTAATAGTTTTATGTCATCTCATATATTGATCTGCATCACTAGGAAGAACTTTTGGAGCTACAGGATCCCAATCTTGCTTCCACTATTAGAAAACAGCAACAGCGAGCCTTAGAATTCTGGCAAAATAATTGGGTAAGGAGGAAATTCTTTCTTGATTAGTTAGTCTTTCATTTTGCAAAACTTATGAATTATTCTTAACAAATTGTGTTAATCTTGTTTAGCACAGTGATGCACCTCTTAAAATAAAGCGTCTTGCTCGGGATCCTCAAAGGTTCATTTGGGCAGTAAGTATTGCACAGTCACGATGTATTGACATGCAAATCAGAATTGGTGCTCTAACTCAAGAAGCAAACATGCTGATTCCTTATGCTGGTAAGCTCAGTTCACCTTAGTCTGACTATATATTGATGCAGTCATATAGTCAAAAGGATTTTATATCTTTGAATTTTGCTAAAGATCTATTTTCTTAAGGAGTTTGTTTATTTTGATGTCATTTGCCTGTTTCAGGAGAAAGTGTAGAAATTAGAAAAATATAAAACTGGAAAAATAACCATACAAAGGCATCTGTCATTATTTATAATAGGATTATATATTACGAAGGAGGACTTAGAAAATTTCTCATGGAATAGATTTTTTTCTCTTTGTGGCATAACAAAGGATCAAACTCTTTGAGAAGAAGAAAAAAATGTATAACATGTTTAGTAACATTGTCTTGGGGGAATTTATTTCTTTTCTTTTTTAATATTGTGAATTTTAGATATCAATAGAAATGAAGTTTGTTGAGTGATTGGAACTAATATTATGGATTGTGAGTTAGCTGTGACCCTTTCATTTTCTCATTAGCTTTCTTTTATATTAAATATGATTTTATTTCTAGTTCTAAAGAAATCTTTATCCATTCCTTGTCATTATTTAATTTTTTCTTCGTATTGTTTCAAATTAGAACAACTGTCACATTTTTATGCAACAAATTATACAAGTGAACAAACACTACTAGAGAGTCCTGGAAAGTGTCTTTTTCTTTTTATATCACTTTTTTCATCAGAAAAAAAAAGGAAAACAAAACAATATTGTAGAGGTAAAGAAGTGGGCAAAAGTTTGTAAAAGTTTATTTGTATATATTGCATGTAGTGACAGTGTTCCTTTTTCCAACTTAGAACTAAGCTCATTGAGTAACATGGTCTTGCTTTTCAGATATGCTGAACCATTCATTTGAGCCAAATTGTTTTTTCCATTGGCGTTTTAAGGACAGGATGCTTGAGGTTCTCATAAATGCTGGACATCGTGTTAGAAAGGGAGATGAGGTAAACTATTTGATTCTTCTGTGATAAATATGTTCAATGTATTTAAAGTATATTGGAACTTTTCTTAGGAAACAACCGTAATTAGTATTGCATGTAAGTTATCCTAATTGTTTACTTTATACAGGTGTCGTTTATCTCCTACATGTATTTACAATCTATTTTTTATCATTTGATTGTTAAGGAATAACATTTTATTCATCATAATCTTCCAATTCTGTTCATGGTACTTGGGGATACCTCCATAATGAAGTGGTGATTATATCAATGCATTGTACTTGGGGACAGCTCTTCAACCTTTACTACTCGTTACTTTAATTATCCAGGGCATATCCTTGGAACCTTCTAAAGGTTCCTTGAGAACCAAGACACACGTATTGTGGTTTAGAATGTTATTGGACTCTAACCATTCATAGTGATGTAAAATGTTCTCCAAGGTGTAGTCCTGTAACAATTAACTTCATCTAGAAAAAAGAAAAGAAAAAAAAGAAGAAAGAACAGAAGAAGAATAGGATGACTAAGCCTCCTAAAGTTACAAATCAAGACACTCAAACAGACACAAAATTAACAGAAAAAACACATGAAAGGTAATCATCATTATTAGCTCAAGAAGGCTCTGCAATCCCTTTGCATATTTGTTTAAGAAACCCCCATAACAACTTGTCAGCCAAAATGCTCATAAAAAGCTAGACGAACAACTCATCTAAAGAGGATAGTTGATAAATGAAAATTCTCATGTTATGCTATATATACATGCATCTAAAACCAAAAAAGAGAGCAAAGGTCCACAATTTCTTCCGTTGGAAACAATGCATCAAGTAAAGATATGATTTAATTACAAGTTACAAGCCAGTTTGTGAGGTTGAATCAAGTCCAAAGTCCAAATTTTAGGATCTTGCTATGGCCAGAAGCACTAACTGATGGGGAAGAGGGAAAATAATTAAATTGAAGTAAGAAATTAAATCCATGTTGCCCTAGAAAGTTAAACATCTTACGTCACAAATTCATATTGATGGCTAGCATATAATCGTGACTTTATGTTTTGTACTTATCTTTATATTGTAGTCTAGACATTGGAGTATTATTGTTCATAAGCTTGAAATATTAATTAGTTATTTTATTTGTTAGATTGGATACTTTTAGAGCATAAATGCCTTTTTGTTGGTGTAACTAAAATATTTGCTTCCATGTTTATTTTATCATATGTATTATTCATCAAGACATGGACATCCTGATTATACTGTCAAAAATTGTAACAGATGACAATTAATTACATGAGCTCGCAGAAGAACGACATGTACATGCAAAGATATGGATTTTCATCACCTGTGGTAATTTTCTTTTAAGTTAAATCTTTGTTGGATGGAATTTCTATATCTTTTTGTTCTATATCTTGTATATTTGTGGGTAGCGACCCACCATGAAAATATACATTAAGTAGAGCCCACTACAGAGCTCATTGTCAACCATGCTAGAGTGTTGGTTGTTGAACCCCATGTCAGCTTTCCTCTACTCTACCTTTAATGAATCTAGCTTCTCCTTCATTGTCTTTCTAACTCTTTCCACCATGGTTATGCTGCCACACTTTATTCATTCAGTACTCTCAACCACATCTTTCACTCTAACTTTAACCTTAGTCTCAATGTTAAAAGAGTTAGTTTTCCATATGACTCTAGGAAAATCCAGTTAAATAATTTTACTTTGATATAAGTTTTTAACCATTTTGATATGTACTTCCATTTGCAACATGCTACTTTGCGTGATTCTAAATTCAGCACCTTTAACATGAATTTTTTTTCTCTGTTTATATCGTCAAACAATACTCAAGCATAACAATGATATAGCAGTAAAAAATTCTTGGTAGTCTTGATCAGGTAAAAGCATATAAACTGAAAAGCAAACCAAATACACTCAAATTCTTCCCACAAACTACGCTGAAGTTAATCACATATCCACCATAAACTCAACCTAATTCATTCATGTCGTAAGACTTCCGAATGGTCACTTTAAAGTATGACACATGCAAGTGCTTCTTTGAATTATTTATATTATGATTTCGTTAATTAATTTTTCTTGTAATGAACAATTCATGTAGACTTCTACTTGTTCGGTTTATAGATCTACTGAATTTTTGAAACGAAGTTCTCAGAGTTGCTTACAATTGCAGAATCCATGGGATGAGGTACAATTCTCAGGCAATGCACGTATTCATTTGGATTCCTTCTTGTCAATCTTCAATATATCTGGCCTTCGTGAAGAGTATTACCATAACAGTATGGGCAATATGAATTTTCTTTCTAGAATCTGCCATGTTAGACTTGTGTCTATTCAAATTGGCATTATTTAGATTATACATATGACATTTTTTGGCAGATGGTCTATCAAAGGCTGGCGATACTTTTGTTGATGGAGCAGTCATAGCTGCGGCACGAACATTGCCTAGTTGGTCCGATGGGGATGTGCCTCCAATCCCTAGTGTGGAAAGAGAGGCTGTGAAGGAGTTGCAAAATGAATGCCAAAAGATGCTCGCAGGATTTGTTACAACCTCTAAGCAAGACCAGAAATTGCTGGGTAAATATGACGTTTGTAGCCTTGTTCTAGAAAGTAGATACACAGAACTGATTGTCATAATTTGTGTTATGCAATATGATTGCTTTTTGAGAATATATATAAGTATATATCATCCTGAAATTGGTGTACAGAAGCCTGTTAAGTTTTCTTCTATATCAGTAATGCATGCGGGCTTGAAAATGTTTTGGAGTGTATTCTGGTTAACCTGGAGTCAGTCTATAAATATTGCCAAAACAAGTTACAACTCTACATGGTTACAATTATATCTTCTACATAAACTTCATCAGGTCTATGGACATCTTGATCAATCGAACATTCATTAACCCTGCAAATTCACTATGTAGTACTTTTGTCTAGAATTTTAGTTGCATCAGACATGCATCTTGAGTCAGTTGCATAAATCCAATGGGAAAAGACTCAACCACGTGTAATGGAGCTCTCAAAATTATCATTAGGTTTATAAAACAGTCATGTGTTCACCAAGGATGGGTTCAGCCTTGTTAAATTGTAAGATCAAAGGCTATCAAAAGTTCCAGGACTGTGTGACTATTTTTGACTAACTCAATTTACCCAAAGCTTCATGAGAAAAGCTAATTCTTAGCTTACTCTTCATCATTGCAGATTCCATGACAGATGCTACGAGGACACTTGAAGCTGCAATTAAGTATGCCATATTTACATCATCTAGCAGTTTCAAAGGTTTTTAAAATTTTTTTAGAGACATCTTAATCCCTTAACCCTCTAATTATAGTTTCTCTGTGAATGCCAAATATGCAGGTATAGATTGCACAGAAAATTGTTGATGGAGAAAGTTATCAAAGCATTAGAGATGTACCAAGAGAAATTACTGTTCTGATCCCCAATCTACTAACAGGAGAATAGTGAGGAAATTTTTTTAACACGGCGGCATATTCCTGTGATCCCTGTATCCAAACAATGCTTGGTATCCATTAATTGCAGGTTCTTCATTCTGTTGTACCTTACCATTTTTTGTGCTGTACCTTGGTCATGTTCTAAGCAAAGGAATATAAAAAGAGTGAAAGCATAGTCATATAAACCAGAATGGATGAAATCAAACCGGTCAGAAGACTGAGTTATCAATTCACTTGCTTCACCATGTATCGGACCCTTCAACTGGAAAAAAAACAACATAAACTCGTTTCCCTTTCACGAAAAATGTAAATCCAAAAATTTCATACCAAAGCAAATCACTGCTTGGCAAGTGTTTAAAGACACATACACGACAATATGCAAAACTTAATATCGTGAGAAAGCAAACACGCCAACCCAAAACCTGCACCTCCATACTGAAAGTACAAAAACTAAAATATCTTCTTTTGCTGCATCACGTGATCGTTGCCATCGTTGTCGCTGCTGCCAAACCTTCAACTACGCATCCTTTGTCCATCGTTGCCACACTTTTTGGGAGGAAGAAGAGAGAGATTAACACAATGAGTTTGGTGGGAGGTTTATTTTGAAAAACCTTTTTGTTGAATGTTCTTATATATGTTGGAAATCTTGTTTTGTTGTAGAGAGTTTATTCTAAAAAGTTCATCTTTAAAAACATCTCTAAGTTTCACAAAATTTGTTCCAAAAAATTGGTTGTAGAATGTATTTCATATTTGTTTCAGAAATCTTATTTCAGAAGTTTTATTATGCAAATTCTGTTTCAAAAAAAAAATCTATTCTGAGAATCATGTTCTAAAAATACTGAAAAGTTTGTTCAAGTGTTACCTTTACGAATTATATAGGTTGCTAACTGTGATGAAACGACAATAAATAAAGAATCAAGTTGTCCCATAGATTTATCCAGTTAAGTCATACATTCATACAAGGTAAGCTCTAAAACCAAATGCAAATATAAATTCAAACATGCGTGAAATTAGTATCTCCAAAAATGTATATTAGATCAATACACCCAGAACATTCTCAATTGCTGAAGAATGATATCTACAGGTTCCAGCAAGATGTTTATATAGACTTGATATAAAAATATTTAATTATTATATTTAATATTATTATTGGTCACTGTAAATGAATTTTTATTTATTTTTGTGATATATTTTTGACAAAAGTTATTTTAATATAATAATATTCTTTTATTTTTCTATAATTTTAGGGTTTATTTAAGATCCAAATTTTAAATGTACTATCATGTAAGCATATTTTAACGAGAGGATGTTATAAAACCCATACTTTTTTACTTATAATTGTAGATAAAATTCCTATAGATGGTCTTAGTTACCGAAATTGCGTCACCTTGCACTTATAAATATGATCCGTTCTCTCAACTTTGGTGGAAAAAGGTAGATGAGAGGAAGAAAAATAGAGGGAGATCGTAATAGTTCTCCGGAGGGAGTGGGTGTTGTTGAGGAGAGAAGAAGAGAGAAAGCGGTGTGTGCGTGGAGTTGAGTTATTTCTAACAGAGACAGGGAGGAGGCTGAGATGAAAAAATTAGAAAGAATTAATATTTTACTATTCACCATGTTTTACCAATAATCCCCACAAGAGCAAGTTCCATTTCTGAAATGATGGAACCTTCTAACATCTCTAAGAATGATTTCCCTGTCCACAATTTTTGATATGATTTTAGTGGCAACATGGCAGTCATTGCAAACCCGAAGGTTTTTGGCAACTCTGATGGTAGTCCCAGGGAGGGTATTTAAAAGGCCAAAAACTATTGCCAGTCTCTCACTGTGCCCACAGAGCATAGTTTCTTTCTCTTCATCATCGACATTGTGAAGGACACATGAAGTATCAGGCACATACCCCTCCTTTCTCATTCTTTGGGATAGAGTTTCGAGATACTCATGGAGTTCTTTACTCTGTGGGTGTGAACCATCCCCTGCCAAAAACTTGTGAACCTCATCACCATGCTCAATCCAACTACAACCAGGTTCTTTTCTTACTCCCATTTCCTTCATTTTCTTCCGTACCTCTATTGCCTGTTCCCAGAGCCCCGCTGAGGAGTATATGTTAGACAGTAGAACATAATGGCTGGCTACATTTGGCTCCAAGACAAGCAGGTTCTTTGCTGCAATTTCACCAATTTCGACACACTGGTGAATCCTACAGGCACCAAGCAAACTACTCCATGCATCTATTTTGTTCAAACTGGATGGCATTGTGTGGATCAATTCACAAGCCTCTTTGATCCGACCGGATCGGCCAAGCAAGTCCACAAGACAAGCATAATGGTCAGCTCTGGCTTCAATTCCATGGCTAGCTTTCATTGTATGAAATAAATGAAGGCCTTCATCCACCATCCCAGAATGACTGCAAGCAGCAAAAATAGCAATATAGGTCACTTCATTGGGCCTTATTACTTCCCTATTGCTTCCTCCTGCTGTCATTCTTCTAAAAAGCTTCAAAGCTTCTTCCCCTTTCCCATGCATCCCATAAGCCATGATAATAACATTCCAAGTGATAACATTTCTTACAGGCATTTGATCGAAGACTATCCTAGCCAAGTTCAGGCAACCACATTTTGCATACATGTCGACTAATGCACTTCCAACAGCAACATCCATTGCCAGCATTTCTTTAACAGCATAAGCATGAATCTCCTTTCCTTTACCTAACGCTGCCAAGGCAGCACAACCCGGAAGCACCGTCATTAGAGTTACCGAATTCGGCTTGAGGGGAAGGCTTTCCTCATCCTCACAATCAACAAATGTGTCACTTTGACCTCTCTGCATTTCATGCAAAAGATTAAGCGCATCCTCGTACTGCCCACAAACAACACAACCAGTCATCATCGTATTCCAAGACACTATATCCCTTCTACGCAACCCACCAAATATCATCTTCGAAATTTGAATCCTTCCCATCCTGGAATACATGTCCATCAACGCATTCAGCACATACTTATCCTTCCCAAATCCCCTCTTCACAATGTAACCATGGATCCCTTCTTTGTCCAAAAACGTCTCGCAACGCACACAAGCAGGCAAAACACTCGACAAAGTAGTGGCATTGGGACATAACTCAGACTCCGAAACCATCTCAATAAACAGTCTCAACGCTTCATCATCAAACTCATTACGAGCATAACCAGCAAGCATGGCATTCCAAACCGCCACCGTCCTCCTCGACACCCTATCAAAAACCAACCTACCCTTAGCAGGCTGCTTGCAATTACAATACATGTCAACCAACGCAGTCCCAACAAACGAATTCTCAAGCAAATCCCCATTCCTCAACACATAGCAATGAATTTCCCTCCCAATCGTCAACCTCTCCAATTGAGAACAAGCAGGCAAAACACTGGCCAGTGTAACCCCATCTGGCCTAACCCCATCAACGATCATAAGATACATATACATCAACGCTTCCTCAAACCTATCATTCTGAGAAAGAGAACTAATGATAGTGTTCCAAGACACAATGTCTTTACCATCAAACACGTCAAACAATGCCTTAGCATCGTTAACTCTCCCCAGTCTCGCATACATAGTCACCAACGCATTGTTCGTATAAGTTCTCAAATCATCGTTTCTCAGAGTATAAGCGTGCACTTGCTTCCCGAGCCGCGTGCCACCGCGCACGTGCGAGCACGCGTGTGCCACGCTGACCAGCGTGAACGACGTGGCCTCCACGTTTTCCGACAGCATTAACCGAAACAAGTGCAGGGACAGCTCCCACTCCTCGAACCGACACAGCATCGCGATCATGGAGTTCCACGACACGTCATCTCGCTCGGGGATTTCGTCGAACACGCGGCGCGCGGCAGCGAGGTCGCCGCATTTGCCGTACATGTTGACGAGGGTGTTAGCCACGGCAACCGAGGGCGCGTGGCCAAACTTGAAGACGTGCGCGTGGAGTTGCTTCCCGAGGCTGAGGTCGTGGACGGCGGTTGCAGCCTTGAGAACGGCGGGGAAGGCGAAGTTGTCCGGGGGTGCGGCAGCTGCGAGCATGTCGGCGTAGGTGGCGATGGCGTCGCGGAAGGAAGAGGATTGGGTTTGGGAGCGGAGGAGGTCTATCCATTGCGACGGAGAACGGCGTTCTACGGCGGCGGTGGGTGGAGGAGGGTGTTTGGGAGTGGGGATAGTGAGAGTGTGGTGATGGGTTTGGAGGGAAAAAGGATAAGGGAGTGACGGTTGGGTAAGGGTAAGATAGGAATGCATTTTCAAGTTGCCTCTTTTATGGAAATTTTTTCTGCTATTTATATTTTTCTATGTCACCCTCTATGAAAGTATCTCAAATTTCATCACTAAAATGTTAAATTAAATATCTAAAATTAAATAATACTAAGTTAAAATAATCGTATTAATTTCTAATATTAGGATAACCAAATGTTATAATGCCTAAGATATTCCTATAAAAATAATATGAAACTAGAGTTATATAAACGATTTTTCTTATGATTTTTGGTTTATTGATTATAGAGTTATAAAAAAAATTAAACATTCTAGTCAAAATAATTAATGTAAGAGATAAATTGAAAAGGATTTTATAAAAAAGATAAGCTAAGTTTCCAAGTTGGTCTCATATGTAAAGAGAAAGGTAATAAATTCTATCTAAATTTAAATAATAGTAAGTTAAATATATTTCTTTTATCTTTTATAAAATAATGAATTTTGCTTTTATTCTAGAAACGCTATTTGAACAACTTAATTTCATAATTTAAAAAATTATCCATTTTTAATTAAAAATTCAAAAGGATAAAAACAAAATCAGATAATTTACTAACTATGGAAAAACAATAAGTACGTCTAAGGTATATGATTGAGAGTGAATTAATTCTAAAAGAATAGATATAAATATCACATCTATTCCTTGTTAATTAAATTAGGGCTTAATAACTCTTTTTGTTCATGTTATGAATTTTTTGGATTTGATCTAATGTTTTCAATTTGATCAAAATAAACTATTAAACTCTAAAGGGTAAATAGTGTGTTCAAGAAATATTCACATGTATTTTTAGTATAAAAAAAAATTACATTCTTGTGATAATAATTTTAATTTTATTAATTTCATAATTGTTAATATAATTAAGGATGTATTTAGTTTTTAGAAATGGTCAATTGTGCCTTAAGGAAAAAAATTAATCTGAATATATTATTAATCTTGAGGGAAGAGTAATGATTTTAAATTTATAAAAAAAAGATAAAATATTTCTTTCAATTTTTCCTTAAAAGATAATATGACCATTACTTCTTACTAATTACGTATTCGTTACCTCAGAATGGTAATGCTTCTGCCTTCGTTCATTGACTGCATTTTTACCCATTTGAAATAAGTTTCACACTTTGATGTTGTTTTGCAAGGAAAACGTGTGTGCTCCAAAATGGTTGTTGTGTCCGGCGAGAGTTGTATAAAGGTAGTTCCTTTGTGATGGTGAGTGAGAGAGAGAATTAGCGAGAATGGAGTCTGGATTGTTGGCAGCAGCCAAAGTTTCAGGCCTTTTCATATACCCAATCAAGTCATGCCGTGGAATTTCTGTTTCCCATGCTCCCCTTACTCCCACTGGTAACTCTTCTTTCTGCCTCAATCACTATGTACACAACTTTACTAATATTATTCATATTACATTCTTATGTTTTGTGACAGGGCTCAGATGGGATCGGCAATGGGTGGTGGTGAATTCCCAAGGGAGGGCATGCACGCAAAGAGTTGACCCAAAGCTTGCTTTGGTTGAGGTTCAACTGCCACCGGATGCACTTCTTGAAGACTTTCAACCTACGAACAATTCCTACATGGGTAACCTCTTCACACTCCATATAATGATTTTCTTGTTCTTTATTTGTTTCAAATTGCATGGATTGGCATGCCCGTGGCATGTCTCCTTTAAAAGATAGGAAGTTAGGCTATCTACTGAATTTGTCTTTTATAGAAATTCTTTTCATTTAACTTCTCCAAAAGTTAAGGTGGATAAGTTGATTTTTTATTATGGAGATGCTCAATGCATTTTATCTTCATGTTTTCTTATCTTATAAATGCCTATGGAAATAGATTTTGACTATACTTTGATACTGATACATACCCAATAGTTAGCTGGCAGTGCTGGTCTCTGTGGTTTGGATGCTGGTAAGGATAAATAGAATGGACAGAATTGAATCATTAAAAGACATACCCTATAGTAAGTTGTTAGTGATTGGTTAGTTAGGGGTGTTGGTCAAAGAAATATATAGGTTTATGTTTTAATCATAATAGAATTCAGAACATATTAGGATTAATTCAACCAGCAAAAGCTTACATCTCAAGGGTGGACTTTGCTCCAATCATTGTAAGAAAGATGTACTTTGTTCATATTCTTGACCCATTTTTTGGGATATGTCTTTGGTTGATGATCGCTTCCCCCCTCATGTGTTTGATCTTCCTAAGATCATCATGCTTTATTGCTTGGTTCTTAAGCTTTACCTTTTTGGCCTTCTTTTCCTTTTTAGTCTTTATGCTATTATCTTTGAGACTTCATAATTTCTTATCCTTTGCTTTGGTATCTGTCTCTTCTTCCTGTATGACTCTTGGCACCAATTTCTTGGATTGCTGTCTCGTGACCATCTGAAACTGTAGCATTTTTCAACAGACACTTTTTTAGTTGTACCTGTTGGACAAATTGTAGCATTCTGAAATGGTTGTGAGACAGCAAGCATTCCATGATATCAAACCTCCTATACTTTGTTTATAAATTCACTTTTTGTTGATTCCTCATTTGACAAATGCTTCCCCTGTGTTCTTTATTTTGAAAAATAAAATTGCAGTAGTTGAAGTGGTGATGTACTTTGCTTTTTCACATTCATTCATTATTATGATTGTTTTAACATATTTTAGTATATAAATATTAAGACCTTCATATTACAACAGTGTTGAAAGCACCTGGGATGGAATCTCTCAAAATTTGTTTGAGTAAACAGCATGAAGTAACAGAACCTATCACAGTCTGGGAATGGACTGGATCTGCCTGGGATGAAGGAATAGAAGCCTCACGATGGTTTTCAAAACTTTTAGGAAAACCCTGTCAACTGGTCCGCTTCAATGCTGGTAGGTCATTGAAACTATGAAACCTTAAATATTAAGATAATGAGAACAAAATTGTCAAGAAGGTAATGTTACCTTAGACATGTAATGAATTGGACGAGAACTATAACTGTTTTAGGAATATACCAACATTACTCGAAAGATCTATTAACTTGCATTGCATTGACTCAATAAGATGCATACATATTACATTTTCTAGAGCTCTTTTTGTCAAGCATAACCTCACAGAAAGAAAGAAAAACCCATTATTATGAAGTTTAATGTTTCCAAATGAAGCTTCGGAAGTTAGACAAGTGGATCCTAACTATGTTGAGGGACAACATCGGACCTATTTCTCTGATGGTTATCCATTCTTACTTTTATCTCAGGTCAGTCCAGTATAGAAATGAAGGTTTATTTACTTAAACTCTGATTTTCTACTCAGTATGTGACATTTATGGTTTTCAGGAATCATTAGATGCACTAAATGAGCTTCTAGAGGAACCCATACCTATTAATCGTTTCAGACCCAAGTATTGATTTTTCAAATTTCTGTTGTTTTAGTCCTGCAATTGCATTGTTTCATAATATCTGTTACTAATTTATACCTGAAAGTACTGTTTTATCTAAATGGGTTATTAAATCACGTAATTGACCTTTTTTTTGCTGCTTCATGATGCAGTATCCTTGTTGAAGGTTGTGGCCCATATTCTGAGGACTTGTGGACTGAGATAAAGATAAGTGGGTTTTCATTTCAAGGTGTCAAGCTGTGCTCCCGTTGTAAGGTGAAGAGTTCTTTTACAATTTCCCACCTATCTTATGCTCATTGGAACATTTACCTGGTGACTTGTGTTAACAACTTTAGTTTCTAACATGTACCAGTATAATAAGCATAGATTAACCTGTGTGTGATGAGCAGAGCTTGGATGGTGTTGTGAGCCTTTCATTAGATAAAGAAGCAAGGAATGAATATCACTTTCAATTAGGGCTACTTCATATTTTTTGAATATGTATGTAATTACTCTTGTAGCTTAGATTAGTACCCAGGATCATTTACATATCACTAATTGATAAGACTTGAGTATATCTTTTATAATTTTAGGATGAGAAACAAGGATGTTATGAGTTTAATGGGAGCAAATGATGGCATCTCTCCTCTCCCTGGCCCAGTATTTAATGAGCTTGCTTCTAGCACATTTTCTTTTCTTACCCTGATTTTTTACATTTATCATTGGTTGTACACCCACTTCACTATCAGGCCTTTGGTTTAGACCTTTTTTATAAGTTTTTCTAAGGAAGAAGAGGAAAAAATATGCAGTGATTTTCTCCATAAAAAAAATGAATTTAATTAAGTGCAGTTGTTAGATGAAAAGAACTTCAATAAAAATTAAGTGCATAGGTTGATTCTAGTTCAGAAGTGAAGCTCAATTCATTTTACCTTTTTTTTATTCCAAGGAGTGATTTTATGGTCAGGTACCCACAATAAATCAAGAGACTGGGATAGCTGGATCTGAGCCAACTCAGACTCTTATGAAAACTAGGTCTGGCAAAGTCATTAGACCAGATGCCAAAAATAAAAACAAGGTCAGACACTTAGCCTAACCTCTGATTCCAACCACAAAAATTCAAATTTTAATGTATTAAATCACACAAAATAAGATAATTTTTCATATTTGACTTTCTTTGAAGACATGTGAAGAAAGTTGATAAATTTTAACATAAATCGATTATATATAGATAAATGTAATAAAATATTTATATTTTTTATATTATAATATAATACATAATAATAGAATAATTTAAATTTTAATATTTTATAAAATAAATTATTTTATATTGAATAATTAAATAACAATAATTTAATCAATTAACTTTTAATATATATTTATTCTGAAATATATTAATATACAATCAAATTTTGTTCTTTCAAACCAATCAAATCTATTACATATTATATCACTTTTCTCTTGTCCATAGAACCTTTTTCACTCTCTTTTCACTTTTTTTTTTCTTCTCTTTTCCATTCCACCCCAATCTAATCCAAACAATGCCTTAGTCACCAAGCTTTAGTTGAGCATTCCTTATGTTTTATTGACATGTTTATTGATTATGCAGGTATACTTTGGTCAGAATATGGTATGGAACTGGATGGATTCTTCTGCTGAAGGGAGTGAAAAAATCATTAAAGTTGGAGATTCTGTTTATGTTATTAGAAAGGTCTCTTCTGCAGTGGAAGCAGCTGCCTGAACTGTGTATGTAGTAAAATCTGCTGGATTCTAATTCCAGCAATTAAAGTGCTGCAATTACAAACTTTATCAAATATTAGTCTATTAATTTTGCAGAGTATCTAGACTTTTAAATTTTCACTGTTCTTATAAAATAATAATATACACTTTAGCTTTGTGTGTCTAATTTGATTCCACGTGTTTGTTTCCATGTTCTGGAAAATCAAATTAATCTTTAAAATTAAAATTTGAAGCTATGGATAAAAATATCCTGGAATGTGTTTTACACAAATGTTGTCTTTTTAATTCATCTGGAGGTACATATTGTCTATTCTGCCTCATCACAGACATGCGCAGGCAGCTACACAAAATATATAGAATAAATTATATAAATTTGAAAACTCCACTTAAATAGGATTTGGTTTAAAGAAATTCAGTTTAATTTATGTTTGTATGAATTTGTTAAAAGAATACAAAATAAAAAACAACTACAAGGTACTCCTGGTATAATTCTATGTTATATTTTTAGAGAGAATCCATAAAAATGTTCTTCCAACTCATGTTTCAGACATTTTTGTGTTTTATTTACATATCATCTATCATACATATTTTATGAAAAGATTTTAAAAAATTTTAAAATACAATTCAGCTCTTCAAAGATATATAAGAAATTCATTTTAATATATTTTGTTATTTTAAACTCAAATATGTACTTTCATTATAGATTTATTATTTTTTAATTAAATTAGTTTTATTATCTCATAAAATTTGCGATATTTTATAAATTAAAAAATAAAACTTGAAAAAAGAATTACGAGATTGCATAGCATTAGGCAAACAGTAAAATTAATTAATATTTCCTTTCCTCCTTTATAATAAATCAAGAAAACACAATTTTTTTATTTTAAGTGAATTACTTATTATGCTTCTTTCAATTTTATTATTTCAATGTATATTTATGTGTTATTATATTTTGTTTGGTGTTATCATAAGTAACTCTTCTCATGTATGTTAAATATATCAGGGGTATAATTTAGAAAAATATTATCCTAAAATTCAAAAAATAACATATAAGAACAATTTCTTTAAATAGAAAGGAATCAAATAGTATGTTAGTAGTTAGTAAAAGTAATTCAATATTTAAAGTCTTTAATGAAAGTTTAGGATTGGATTTTTAATTTAAGTAATGAAATCAGGGGTTTTTAATTTATTTATAGATCAATTTCATGCCACACAATATCTCATATTCAATCATGCAACAGAGTTTAGTACTGTCTCATTCAATCATAAATAAAAATGTAACTTTGTCAGTAACTTTTTTTTTTTATTATGTTTACACTTGTTTCTCAAATAAATTATTTGAGTTTGATTTTCAGTGATGTTACTTTAAGCCAATCATATTGAAAAACTTTCACCTACTAATTATATCCAAACGTAATGATTTTGGATTCTGTTCGATGGTTAGTGCTGCTATAATAAGAGTAACCTGTTGAGAGCGGTGAGTTACTTAGAAGAGGAAGAATGGGTGGTGGAGCATCAACACCACCAAGACCTTCGGCCAAAGTATCAGCCATCTTCATATACCCAATTAAATCATGCCGTGGAATTTCTGTTTCTCATGCTCCACTCATTCATACTGGTAAGAAATTTTTCTTTTTTCCACAAGAATTTTGCTTCTTTATTTGTTTATAGTGCAGTGTGTACAGGTTTACTGATAGTTTTGAGTTATGTGACAGGATTTCGATGGGATAGACAATGGATGTTGGTGAATCCTCAAGGTAGGATGTACACTCAAAGAGTTGAACCAAAGCTTGCTTTGGTTGAGGTTGAACTGCCACCTGAGGCCTTTCTTGAAAACTGGGAACCAACTCAAGACTCTTATATGGGTAGATTGCATTTTCCAAAACCATACCATGATAAATAGTAACATCATCAGCTTATGGTCTTGATCAATTTTTACTTAGCTTGTATTTGTGTTGGTGAGAAAAGATGGGAAATTTCACATGTTTCATGATCATGGTTGTTTTCTTCCTTAGTTTAATGTTAAGTGGTCCCTGATATTACAGTGGTGAAAGCACCAGGGATGCAAGCTCTCAGAGTTTGTTTGAGCAAACAAGGGCAGGATTTAGCAGATGCTGTCACAGTATGGGAATGGACTGGATCTGCCTTGGATGAGGGAGCTGAAGCATCTCAGTGGTTCTCAGATTATTTAGGAAAACCCTGTCAATTGGTCCGCTTCAATACTGGTAGGTCTTTGAAATTATGAAACCTTTGAGAATAGGATAAGGAGAACAAAAAAAATGTTTAGAATGGTGTTACTTTAGGCACGTAATTAACTGTTAAAGTACTAAGGCTTTTCTCAGAACACATGAACATCGATTGGATTAACCTGGAGCACTTTATAGCAACATGCAGTGATTTATTAAGATGAGTACACATTAAATTCACTAGGCCTGAATTATCTTGCGTAGCAAAGTTGGCTTGAGAGCCAAATTACTTCCAGTTACAGAGTTCGAGGTGTTTACTTTGACATTAACAAATTTATTTGATGTTTCCAAATGCAGCTTCTGAAGTTAGACGAGTGGATCCTGATTATGTCAAGGGACAACATGATACCTTATTTACTGATGGTTATCCATTCTTAGTCGCATCTCAGGTCATTCTTGCTGAGAATGAAGTCTGTATTTTACTTATTTGCAGAATCTTTTACTCAGTATTTGTCATTTATGACTTTCAGGAATCATTGAATGCACTAAACGAGCATCTGAAGGAGCCCATTTCTATTAATCGTTTTAGACCCAAGTATTGATTTTTCAATGTGTTTTGTTTACTCCTGAAATTGTATTGTTTCATTTGTTATTTACATAGACCAGGAAGGTGCTGAATTGACCTATGCAGATTATTAACTCATACTATTGAGTTTTTGGGCGTTTTATTGTGCAGTATCCTCGTTGAAGGTTGTGAACCATTTTCTGAGGACTTATGGACAGACATCAAGATAAGCAAGTTTTCATTTTTTGGTGTCAAACTCTGCTACCGTTGTAAGGTACTTTATAATGTCCCACTCATCATTATGCGCCTCAAGAACATGAAGCACATGACTTATCCTGACATTGTCCATCCATGACTCATCTACTCACTGCTCTGTAATGCCTTTCTAACTTAGATATCTATCACATGGATTTGACTCTTCTAAACTGAGCAAGCATTTAAAGTGGGGGGAGCTTGTCCTGTTGATTTGAATTGAAGTGCCTTGTTCACTTTAGAGGAGCTAGATTCCAAAATGCACATGCCAATCTACTTTTTCCTGTAATTTCTTAGTTTTCTTGTTTATCCAACTGGCTTGATTGATTCTGTTTGTGTGAACAGATACCTACAATCAATCAAGAGACCGGAATTGCTGGGCCTGAAACAAATGAAATTCTCATGAAAACTAGGTCTGGAGAAATCATAAGACCAAATGATAAAAATAAAAAAAGGGTGAGACATTGAGTCGTCAAGCTTTCAATAAAAGTACTTTGGTGTGATTATGGAAAATGACATGTGAACTGCTTTTGCAGGTCTACTTTGGTCAGAATATGACCTGGAACTGGACGGAATTTTCAGCTGAAAGGAGTGGTAAAATCATTGAAGTGGGGGATCCTGTTTATGTTCTTCGGAAAGTCTCTTCTTCTGCTGAAGCAGCTGCTTGAACTGTGTGTGTGGAATCTATATCCATGCTAGATGAGAAATAAAAGGGCTACAATGATATAAAATGATCAAACATAGTACCAACTCCTATGAAGTTTGTTTGCGTAGCTGTAACTGGATATACAAATAATAACAAGTTGGGGCCTGTGATAAGGCTTGTGCAGTGAATAAAGAGGTTTTATTTTTCTATTTCAATTAATGGTAAGTGGTGCCAAAGATAGTTGCACGCACAAACTGGTCGAAATGTGATTGGTTACTCATTAGTTTCATGAATCCAGCCGTGTATTCTGTCAAAAAGCAATGTGGTTAAGTAAAACACTGCTAAAATTGTCTCCAAAAATATCCAAAGAATGAATTGGCAGAAGTGTTGCTTCGTTGATGAATGAGTGGATTCTATCGTTTAACTCATCCAACAAAATAATATAGAAATGTTTAATTTTGTTTGATTTTGATTGTAGGTTTTTTTTTTTTTCTATACTATAGGCTACATTTGGTATTAATTGTGAAAGGCTACAAAAGAAACAAGTGTAATTTCCCATGCATTATCGGTTGAAGTTTTTTCCCTAGCAGTGAATGTGAAATGTTGTTTGGAGGCGTGCCAATGTTAATACATGAAACAAGCACTTATTTGTTTTGAAGATGTAGTACAGCAACACTTAGTTGTTTAAACCTCTTGCTTTTGTCTGTCCAAAATAGTAATATTTTGGAAGTTACCAGGGTGAAACGTGTTCAACTATCTAACCATGTAAGGATATATCCGTCAATGCTGTGATGGTGTTGACTAGTAATCTTACAATAATTGAAGAATGATAAGAATTTTCAAATCATATGGCCCAAATAGGCATGACTTTCATTGGCAGCATCTATAGTACTCTCATTGACATCAGGCTGTGCATCAGGCAAACCAATTTGTCTATGTTCATGCACTGTTAATCTGAAGATAAACAATGGTTAGTTCTTAATTTGGACCAAAATTGTGACAATTCATGGAATCTTCACCTTAGCAGGCATAATGTGAAAACTTCCATTGTTTTTCCAGAGGCATGCATGCCTTGACCACTGATTTGATAAAGTAATGAAAATGCCAACTTAGCTTTGGCATGCTGAGGCTTTCAAAATTATTGCAACCATATGTGGATAAGCGTTTTCAAAAATCCTTATAAGAGAAAAAAAAATAGAGTAAACTCGTTTTGCTTTAAGTTAACATTCATCTGAAATTTAAAAAATATTGAATAAAATCTTTTGATAAAAGTTAAACACACAAACTAATTTCAATCTATGAATTTTTTTATCATTAACAAGAAGTTTATCTATCCAAAAGTTATGTACCGATCCAGTATCAAATACTCATTCCAAGATCCAATTATTAGATATTAGATATACCGCATAAAAGAGAATTTGTATACAGTTCCAGTGCCAAATACTCATTCCAAGATCCAATTATTAGATATACTGGATAGCAAAGCTTGACTTTGATAAGATTTGTATATTACAAATCAGTTAAAAATTACACCTACTACTACATTTAAAATAATAGTTATCACAAAAACTAATATTTTAAATTTTATAAATATGTAACACCCTCTTGTACATCATGTAATGATGCCCTTCTATTGAATGCACGCTAAAGGACAGTTGAAGAGTGAAATTTCCACACCGACTGACAAAATGATGACACGTGGAAGGACTCGAGTCTATACTTCAAATATATCTACTTATGCTTGTTTTGAAGTCCTCCACTCTCGATGAGCTCAAGAAAAGAAGCTATATTTTGAATGGCATCCACAAGAGACAAGGATGAGGAATGAAATTTCCACACAAACTGACAAGAATTTGAACAGTTGGAAGGATTCTATTCACGACTTCTAAATATCTGCTTATGCTTGTTTTCCTCCTCAGTCCTCGACAAAAATCTACTCAATAGCTACAGAAAAGAAACAATATTTTGAATGGCTACTACCGCAAGAGACAATGATGAGGCCGAACCTCAAAAAGGGTATTGGAGATGGAGCAAACAAGATTTCTTGCCAGAGGAGTCCTTCCAAAGCTGGAACAACTACGTTTCTGCCCTTTCACAATCATGGCTAAGGTTCAAGGACCGTCTCCTCAGCAGATCAGATGATGCCACTGAGACAGAAGAACTCAGGAAACGCAGTGAGCATGACATGAAACGTTGCCTCAACTGGTGGGACCTCATATGGTTCGGTTTTGGTGCAGTGATTGGTGCAGGAATCTTTGTGCTCACTGGTCAAGAGGCGCATGACCATGCTGGATCAGCTATTGTCTTATCCTATGTTGCCTCAGGCTTCTCAGCAATGCTTTCTGTTTTCTGCTACACAGAATTTGCTGTAGAAGTTCCATCAGCAGGAGGGTCATTTGCTTATCTGAGAGTTGAATTAGGAGACTTTGTTGCTTTCATAACAGCTGGAAACATTCTTCTTGAAAGTGTCATTGGAAGTGCAGCAGTGGCTAGATCATGGACTTCGTACTTTGAAAGCCTTTTAAACCGTCCCAAGGATTCACTGCGCATTAAAACAAATCTCCAAGAGGGGTACAACTTATTGGACCCTATAGCTTCTGGGGTTCTGGTAATTGCTGCAGTAATTACAATGATCAGCACCAAAAAAACTTCATATCTCAATTGGATAGCATCTGCAATCAATACAGCTGTTATTATATTTGTGATTATTGCAGGGTTTGCTCACGCTGACACATCAAATTTGACACCCTTTTTACCTTATGGGGCTAAGGGGGTGTTTCAAGCTGCAGCAATTATTTATTTTGCTTACGGAGGATTTGATCATATTGCAACCATGGCAGAAGAAACCAAGAAGCCATCAAGGGACATTCCTATAGGTTTGGTCGGGTCAATGTCCATGATCACAGTGATTTATTGCTTGATGGCACTCTCGCTGAGTATGATGCAGAAATACACAGCAATAGACACTGGTGCTGCTTTCTCAGTTGCATTTCAGCGAGTGGGGATGAAGTGGGCAAAGTATGTGGTAGCTTTTGGAGCCCTAAAGGGCATGACTACAGTGCTTCTGGTGGCGAGATTGGCACAGGCACGTTATATTACTCACATTGCACGATGCCACATGATCCCACCATGGTTTGCTCTTGTGCACCCTAAGACCGGAACCCCAATAAATGCTACGTTGTTGATCACCATTGCAAGTGCCATCATAGCCTTTTTCACAGGCTTGAAGGTGCTGTCAAGCTTGATATCTGTGAGCACACTCTTCGTCTTCATGATGATATCTGTTGCCCTTCTGGTGAGGAGGTACTACGTCAGAGGGGTCACACCAAGGGAGAACCTGTTAAAGCTAGTTATCTTCTTGGTGCTCATAATTGCTTCTTCAGTGGGAATTTCAGCCTACTGGGGGCTGAGGCCGAATGGTTGGTTAGGATACACTGTGACTGTTCCTGTTTGGTTCTTGGCAACTCTAGGGATGTCATTGTTTTTGACTCAGCAAAGGGCACCAATAATTTGGGGTGTTCCACTTGTCCCGTGGTTGCCATCTTTGTCAATTGCAACAAATATCTTTCTCATGGGGTCTTTGGAGTATGAAGCCTTCATAAGATTTGGAGTGTGCACCGTGGTAATGCTGATCTACTATTTTCTCTTTGGACTTCATGCAACTTATGATATGGCTCACCAACAAGAAAAGCTGCAATCAAAAGTTGATCACAGAGAAACCATCAAGAATGAAGGGCCATAGATCTTGCATATTTGTTTGAGTATTTTGAATCAGATTTCCCTTCCGCAAACCAGTTGCACAATTTACATGAAATTATTCATGCTAGTAGTCCTTGAATAGTTGAATCAAAAAATGCAGGTCATATTACTGAACAAAAATAGAAGAATTCAATTAATATAGCAGAATGAAATTTAAATTCATTTGTACTTGCAGTGTATTTTCTCTAAAGATTATCCAACGAAGGTGCTACATGGGCAATGAACAATACTACTGAAATAACTGAAAAAGGATAAGGTTTTTTAATAAAAATGTTTACTATATCAATATTCAACATTTCAGCCGACACACGGTTAACATTACTAAGAAATGTTTTTACTGCATCATAAACAAATTGCCAACATTTGATACCGCATATATATCACAGCCCTCTAATGGTAGCACTCTGAATAAATTACTGTAGAAAACTCAGAAAGAATGCTTCAATAACATACATAATTCTCTTAAAAGGTTTGCATACCATTATCAAATTCATCATACCATGTATCAGAGCATATTTTTGACGGAGTACATTGTACTATGGAAAAAAACAAAAGCTATAATCTAGTAACAAAGCTTTTAGAAATCAAGAATGAATTACCAAAACAAAAGTTGCTTATTACTCATTATACAAAAAGAATAGAGCATGTTCAAGAAACTTAACATACACATGAAATGACTGGATAAACAACAATTGTTGATACTTTGACTATTGGTTTCATTCATCACAGCCCCACAAATTTTCTCACTCAATCATCTACAACTGTGATGGTTAACTACGGGACCATCGTATTTTTATAGACCTAGCGTCCTAGACCAATTTAAAGAGAAAAGAGCAGGAAAACAAGTAGCTTACATAGAAAGATAATTCTGGGTCCTATAGACAAGCATTTACCAAAAATTGAGTCTTTCACTCTGTTCCTTTGCACTTGAGACAAAATAAAATACGGACTCTGCATTCTGCACATGCCCACAAAAGAAAATTTCACTTCTGTGTGTTGGCATTCAGCAGCAAATTAGTTCACTAGTTAAACGTATCATTGACTTTCATTTACCCTGTACAAATGCAATCTGCAATATAGTTGCATATTGAATACAATTATTTACTGGCTAAATTTACTGATAGCATTTTAAGATGCTGTGACATGGTTATACAGCCAATAACTTAAACAGAGCCCTGTACAAACAAATGCATCCGTCAAAATATGGTGCATTTACAAAATACATCATAGCCAATTGGATAGTGGAACATTTTAAGTTTTTAGGACAATGATCCCCATTGTAAGTTATAAAATATTAATATTTTGGATGGGCAAAAGCAAGAGGTTTAAACATCTAAAGTGTATACTCACTTGTCACCTGTTTGGCTCACACCAAAATCTCCAAGCAGGCAAAATGAAAATAGGATAGAAGAAAAAATCGGTATTTGAAGAGTATCACAGCATCTGCCTTTATGAAAGTTCAAGGCCTTTGGCTCGAGGACCTCAATCAAGCTCCCTGTATCCAAAGTTCCTAAGAACCAAGGAAAATTGTAATTGAATAACATCTTACCAGATATCAGCAACTTAGCTTGCTCCAACATTCACTGATGACTTTTCGAACATTTTTAGGTTTGCAGACCTGTTGAACAATCATTGCCCAAGTAGAAGCTTTTGGCAGCAAAAACTTATGCAGCATCACTTCGATAATTTTGGAAGCACCTATTGTTCTCTCTCGCTTAACTAACCTTACTACAAGCTCATCTAGAAACTCCCTACCATCTTGAGGTGGATTCACATTTTCTCTTAAAGTTTTCAAGAACAAGTCGCACGTAATAAAATCAGGATCACAACCTTGATCTAGCATAATATTTAGAATATCAATGGCTCGAGAGATGCTATTGTGCATGCACAAAGCATTTAAAATTATGTTATACGTTATCACATCCGGCTGTACCTCCGGCTCCTGACAAAGCATCTGATTGAAAAGTTTCAGGCCCTGTTCTATTAAGTTAGCATTACAGAAGCCATGAATCATTGAACTGTAAGCCACAACATCTAATTTAATTCCTCTACTCAGCATTTGCTTCCACACCATCAAAGCCTCCATAAGCTTCCCATCCTTGCACAAGCCATTGATGAGTATACTGTAACAAACCTCATTATGATTACAATTATCGTTTCCCATCTCTTTCCAAACAAGAATAGCTTTATGGCTAATGCCTGCTTCAAAATAACCCCTCATTAGGGAACTGTAAGTGAAAGAATTGGGGAAGTAACCTTTACTCTTCATTTCAGATAAGACCTCCCGTGCTTCATCTAACTTCCCTTCTCTGCAAAGCCCATCAATAAGAGCACTATAAACAACAGTATTTGGTTTACATCCCTTTCCAACCATTTCCTTCCACAACTGCATTGCATGATTGAATTTTCCCTCCTTGCACAGGCCACTGATAAGGGACGAGTACACATACTCGTTCCCGCAATGGCCTCTCTCTTCCAAGGAGACCAAAACTCGAGCCCCATCGGAGGCTCTACCTTGCTTAACAAACCCATTAATAAGTGTTCCAAAAGTGACATCATTAGGTACACACTTATTCAACACCATCTTATTCAACATACTCACCGCCTTCTCCAACTTTCCCTTGAGGCACAAGCCATGAACAAGTGCATTATAGGTCACTTCATTCGGGACACAACCCTTCAGAAACATATTATCAACAAGCTTGGCTGCACGTGCCAAGTCACCATTCTTGCACAATGCACTGATCAACACATTAAACGCAACCGGGTTAGGGAAGGTGCCCTCAACTTGCATTTCATCCAACAACGAAACCGCCTCGTCGATTCTACCCTCCTGACACAACCCATGCATCAAGGTAGAATACGTGTAAGCATCGGGAGCACAATTCCTTAGTGGAATCTCTCTGAAAACCTCAACTGCTTGATCAACCAAACCAAGCCTACACATGGCCTTAATGACCAAGTTAAAAGTCAGTGAATTTGGGTGTATGTTAAAACTCTTGGATGCAACAACATGTGAGTAAAACTCCAAGGCACGATTGAAAAGACCCTCTTGAATAACAACATTGAGAACCGAATTGAATGATTTCACAGTTTGTTTACACTGAAACTCACCCCCCATTCTGAGGAACAAGTCCACGGCTTTCTCAGGCAAATGGGCCTTCCCATAAGCTTTGAACATAACAATGAAATTCTTCTCTACAAAAACCCTTCTTTCACGCTTCATTTGATTAAGGACCTCTTCCAGGGACCCAAAATCGAGGGTAGAGGCGTGGTTCTGAATGAGCGAATAGAAAGACAAATCACCCAATTTGTAAGAACCCATTTTGGTACCGGATTTGAAGATTTTAGCCGAAGGATGAGGTTGAGGGGCATGGGCAGAGGAAGAGTGAGAGGGAAATGTTAGGGTTTGGGAGAAACAGCGATGGAGTGTTGTTGGAAGATAGTGTTTTAGAAGGTTTGTTGTGGAGCACTTGGGCATAGCATGGATCATTGCAGAAAGGTGGGGTTTTTAAGTAATGGGTAGTGTCAGCGAGTTGAGTTTACAGTTTTGAGAATGTTAATGTGGTCTTGTCGGAGACGGAGAAGTTGTTACAATTTCATGAGGACGATGACTGTGAGTGACGAGGTATAATTTCTGTTCACTCTTATCTATTTTTGGTCGGGTAGCAAGAGCAGACCATATATTAAACTTAAGACCTAACTAACTATTATAAAAAATATCATTAAACTATGTTGATTTGCCATTGTAAAAGTATATATTATGTATAATATCCTGTATTTTAAAAATGAAAAATATTTCATTATGTAATAAAATTTATTTTTTCAATTGTAAAAAATTTAAATCAAAATGATATCATTAGAGAAACTCATTATATTGAGTTGAATAATGAATATAATTAAATTAACTTGGGTTGATTTTTGTAAACCAGTTCAATTCAAGTACAATTTTAGTTGATTGATTAATTAAAATTTAAAAAGAAAAGAAAAAATTAACTACTATCAATATAATTACATTTTATTTTAATATTTATTTTCTGAATGTGATATCTCTCAATTTAAAAGGTGGTGATTAATTCATACATAATTGTTACATGTAATACTATTATGTTTGTTTGTGTAGTGTTAAACAAATATAAATGAATAATTGAATATTAAAAAATAATTATGTAAAGAGAGATTAATTTTGTTTTATTAGGTTATGTGGTGGTGTGTCACTTACATATTTCCATGCATTGTCCACAACTTTTTTAGGCATACATATTTAAGAATCAATTGAAGATATAATTATTTTAACAAAAAAATCAAAGATATAGTTACAATTTTATCCTACTTCAAGAATTAATTTTTATATTAGCTTTATTAAAAATTTATATAAATTATTTTGGATACATTATATTTTTTGGGAATAAAAATGTTACACTTGTTCTTAGATAAACAAGTCATTTAACAACTGTGAATAAATAAGGACCTTTTTTAAAATTTTGTTTAGTTAATTGTTGGGATTTCAAGTTTTATTACAAGACTGTCACAGACAAAATGCAGATTTTAAGTTTGATCAAACAACTATACAAATTATTATGTTTCCAATAGTCTCAATCCAGCACCAAATCTGATTCAGAATAGAAACAGATGAGGATACACTTTATCTAAGGCCCTTCATTCTTGATGGTTTCTGTGTGGTCAACTTTTGGTTGCAGCTTTTGTTGCTGATGAGCCATATCATAAGTTGCATGCAGGCCAAAGAGAAAATAGTAGATCAGCATTACCACTGTGCAGACTCCAAATCTTATGAAGGCTTCATACTCCAAAGACCCCATGAGGAACACATTTGTTGCAATTGACAAAGATGGCAACCATGGTACAAGTGGAACACCCCAAACTCTTGGCACCCTTTGCTGAGTCAAAAACAGTGACATACCTAGAGTTGCCAAGAACCAAACAGGAACAGTCAGAGTGTATCCTAACCAGCCATTAGGCTTCAGCCCCCAAAAGGCTGAAATTCCTATTGAGGAACCAATAATGAGCACCAAGAAGATAACCAACTTTACAAGGTTCTCTCTTGGTGTGACCCCTCTCACATAGTACCTCCTCACCAAAAGGGCAGCAGAGATCATCATGAACACAAAGAGTGTGCTCACAGATATCAAGCTTGACAACACATCCAAGCCTGTGAAAAAGGCTATGATGGCACTTGCAATGGTGATCAAGAGGGTAGCATTTATAGGGGTTCCTGTCTTAGGGTGCACGAGCAAACCATGGTGGGATCATGTGGCAACGTGCAATATGAGTAATATAACGTGCTTGTGAGAATCTAGCCACCAGAAGCACTGTGGTCATCCCCTTCAATGCACCAAAAGCTACCACATATTTTGCCCACTTCATTCCCACACTCTGAAATGCAATTGAGAAAGCAGCACCAGTGTCTATCTCTGTGTACTTCTGCATCATGCTCAGTGACAGTGCCATCAAGCAATAAATCACTGTGATCAAGGACATTGACCCAACCAAACCTATTGGAATGTCCCTTGATGGTTTCTTAGTTTCTTCAGCCATGGTTGCTATACTGTCAAACCCTCCATATGCAAAATAAATAATTGCTGCAGCCTGAAATACCCCTTTAGCACCATAAGGTAAAAAGGGTGACAAATTTGATGTGTCTGCATGAACAAACCCTGCAACAATCACAAATATAATAACAGCAGTGTTAATAGCAGAAGCTATCCAATTGAGAAATGAAGTTTTTCTTGTGCTGATTATTGTGATCACTGAAGCAAGCACCAGAACCCCAGAAGCTATAGGGTCCAACAAGTTGTACCCCTCTTTGAGATTTGTTTTAATGCGCAATGAATTCTTTGGACGGTTCAAAAGGTTTGTGAAGTAAGAAGTCCATGATCTGGCCACTGCTGCACTTCCAATGACACTTTCAAGAAGAATGTTTCCAGCTGTTATGAAGGCAACAAAGTCTCCTAATTCAACTCTCAGATAAGCAAATGACCCTCCTGCTGATGGAACTTCTACAGCAAACTCAGTGTAGCAGAAAACAGAAAGCATTGCTGAGAAGCCTGAGGCAACATAGGATAAAACAATAGCTGATCCAGCATGGTCATGAGCCTCTTGACCAGTGAGCACAAAGATTCCTGCTCCAATCACTGCACCAAAACCGAACCATATGAGGTCCCACCAGTTGAGGCAACGTTTCATGTCATGCTCACTTTGTTTCTTGAGTTCTTCTGTCTCAGTGGCATCATCTGATCTACTGAAGAGACGATCCTTGAACCTTAGCCATGTTTGTGAAAGGGCAGAAACGTAGTTGTTCCAGCTTTGGAAGGACTCCTCTGGCAAGAAATCTTGTTTGCTCCATCTCCAATACCCTCTTTGAGGTTTGGCCTCATCATTGTCTCTTGTGCTAGTAGCCATTCAAAATATTGCTTCTTTTCTGAAGCTATTGAGTAGATTTTTTGAGTGGAAGACTGAGGAGGAAACCAAGCATAAGCAGATATGTCCTTCCAACTGTCTTAAATTCTTGCCAGTTGGTGAGGAAACTTCACTCTCCTTTAACTGTCTGTGGTGTACATTCAATAGAAGAAGGGCCACATCACATGATATATTAGAAGACATTATGATGCTGAATTTTCCATATAACATTTGAAAACTTAACTTACATATTTTAAAGAGTCAATCTTATCAGAAAATTCAAAAAACTGAAGTTGTTTCAGAAATAGCTTGAAAGTGTAAAGATTTTTTTACCTTTATGTAATTGACACAAACATGTGAGACTTTTTTATCAGATAAAACACCAATAATGGAAATAGACCATGTAAGACTTTCCAAGGGTTTAATAGTATAAATTTTTTTCTTCTTCGAGTCCCAAAATTATACTCTTTGATACATCAGGTAATTTTGGAACAGAACTTACTGTGTTGGAATTCTCGCCACGTCGTTATCAAATTAGAAATTAAGGCACCATGTCTTTGGAAAAAACAATGAAGTTGTCAAATTATGCCGTCTAAGTTGAAGATTCCATCATTTATTACAACTTTCATCCTGATTTAGAAGTAACTGTTGTTTATCTCCAAATTCAGAGAGCATTAACATAGACTAATTAGTGTGCCACATGCATTAACTGATATGAAAATTCTACTGATTCTTTTCTTGTCACTGAATTATCAATCACTGTCCATTGCAGCATGTAGCTTACTTCTTGTAAGCTTGCTTAAGTCAACACCATTAAAAGATAAACCTATCCCTTCCTTTTCTTTTCCATGTGCATTCTTGGATAAATTGTGCCATCTATTTGTTTACATTGGATATATGTGGTGTTTGCTTTATGAAAATAATGAGATTTTGCCAAGGAAAATCTTGTTTACATAGTTTTAATCTATAGAAATTTTCGTTATAAAAGTGTGTCTAACTAAAACACGTTGGAGAAAAAAATTATAAACATTTGTCATTTAATACTCAATATAATTAAATTATTTGATTTTAAACAATGTATCACGAGTAATTATAATGTAATATTCTTTTCCTTATTTTTCTGTTTAATTCAATTTTACATCAATATTTATTAATAACAATTTATATTAACACCATCTGATATTAATTGATATTACATTGTTTAATTTTATAATTTCAATTATTTTTAATTTTATTCATTGTTTAAAAAAAGAAAAAAGAAATTAAAAGCATACTTTTTTATTAGTTATTTTTAATTTGATCAATTATTTAAATAATTTCTTTTTTTCTGTTTTTTAAAGGGGAAAACTATAATATAATAGTTTCTCGATGATTGAATTTTAGCCGATTCTCACTCCCAACAGTAACGGATAAATACTAAAATTTGACCTCTCAGAAATCAAATTCTGGCATTGATAAATAAGTCTACTGCCATAAATAAATTTTCATTGAGTTTACCTGGGTAATTTCAAAAAAAAAATTGAAAAAGGTTTGTTTGAAAAAAAAATTGTTATTATACATTGACACTCCTCTCCCTTTTTTATATTCATCCTACAACTAAAAAAATATTTATTTTATTAAAATATAATATTTTATTAAAAAAAACAGATGTAAGGTAAATATATTTTTTAAACTGTCAAAGAATATTTATCCTTACTACAATCCATTGGATACTGCTGCAAAGATTCATCTCCCTGATCATTATTTCTTCAAAATAACGGATACAAAGAAAGATAAACAGAAACTTTGACATGATGAATTTAATCATTATGTGTTACCATTAAAATCCCTTAAAACTAGATTGCATTTTGTTGAAATAGTGTAGCATACTTTTTTTTTATACATAAATAAATGTAGAATATGAAATACAGAAACTATTTTGTGGGATACTAACATTCTCAGATACTACCTTGAATCTGATATGTCCTTTTAAGGACCAAATATACCGTTCTCGCTACAAAGTTAACATACTTGTAACCGGGAAAAACCACATAGCCCTACCCAAGAGAATGTAAAATATGAATATATTGTATAGCAAAGTTCCGTTTGAGTTTGAGCTACATCTAACTCTTAGCCTTTAGATTCTCAAGCATGGCTCTAGAGACAAATATTGAGCCACATGCATTTGGTTGAATGTCACAAGCCAAAGTAAACAGTAATATCATCAGGGAGGGGGTGATAACAGAAGTACTAGTTCAGGAATGTTAGAGCTTCTAGCAATCTGACTCAGTTGAAGAAAGCCATTTTTGTACTGCAACCAGATCAGGAAGAACAACTGCCCCAGATTTCCTCCATTCCACAGCTTCTGGAGTCTTAAATCTGTCTAACAACAGTGCATGCATCCCTATGCTCTTAGCTGGCTCATAGTCTTTGCGTTTGCTGTCTCCAATATGCAAAGTTTGTTCAGCTGCAATGTTCCCAGCCCTCTCAAGTGCAATCTCATAAATTTTTGGGTTTGGTTTCTCCACCCCTTCAAGACCAGAAAACACTCCAAAGTCCCACTCAGATCCCTGCATCATTAAACATCATACATAGCAATCAGACATTCTTGTCTTTGGGGTAATTGTACAGGACAACCAAAAGACCTGTAGTGATTAGTAAGTCTTAGTTCTGAAAAGATGAGGATGATGACAACAACAAAAAATATTATTTCTTGAAAGATATTATTCATCATGAGATCCCTCTTAACAATTTCCACCATGTCTTTCTTGCTCTCTCTCTTCTCCTCTTAAGGCTAAAATTGAGGTGCTTCTGGCAGCCTTGACAAACATCATGAAACAATAACAGCAAAATGGAAGTGTACCATTCTCTACTATCATTTCCAACAAGTGCACTCACAGAAATTTAAGAATGTGAAATTATGCTACTTCTGGTTAAGTATTTTGAAGCAATTATAAATGTTAATTTATCTTTCAATGTCATTTACAAGTCTGAGATAACAAGCTTTAGAAAAACAATGGAAATTTACCTCGTTTAATCCCAAAGCTGGAAGAATCACATCTTGATATCGATACTCAGCATTGCTCACAATACCAACTTTGAGACCCTGCTTACGTAGCCATCTAAGAAATGGTTGAGAGTCTGGAAAGACAGTATATGGGGCAGATGAACCAAAGGATGCATATATGCGTCTGAAGATTTTCTCAAATGTCTCCTCATCATAAACATATCCAGCCTGCCAAAAAACAAACTTTCTCCATGAATTTTCACAGGTGGGATTGCAAATATTTTGAACTTGTAACTCAATGCTCAATTTTGGTAGCTCAAATGCAGCTGAACACATCAATAAAGATTGGAGTTCAACCTTTCTTAGTTCAGTACATTAATTGTTGCAGAAGACAAATTTAGAACCAAACTAATCTAAATCCCAAAAACTTAGCTATTATGACATTCAATACATCATACTCATACAACCAAAGTAATGACTTTACCGATGTCTTACCTTGACAAAAGAATCTCGCACACACGTTTTCCACCACACAATGTTTGGCATTTTGGCTGCATACCCGAAACAGGGATAGTTCCTTGCCATTTCCTTGTATGCAAGCTTAAAGCCCTCGTGCATACGTTTGTAGTCTGGGCAAGGTTGGCCTGCAGCTTTGGCTGCCATGCAATAATAGTCACCAAGCTCCCCTTTGTAAGCCATCAGGGTACCGGTAACATCTATAGTGACACAGCGTAGCTTAGCCAACAATGACATGGTTTGTGGCGGGATTGTTTAGAAGAATTTCCAATACAACAATACCAATACAAATTACACTGAACCTAATTCCGTAAAGTAGAGAACTCCTTCAAAATTGACAAGCCTGCATATGTGATTCCAAAATTACCTTGTTAAATTTAAAAGAAAAATAAGTAATGAAAGAGCTTACATGATAATAAGACTTTGTAAGTTGTATGGTTGTTTATAAAAGGGAGGAGACAAGAGCAAGGGGAAAATTTGGTACCATAAATGATATTATAGCGCAAAAAGAAATTTTCAAATAACTATTAAACTTGTGATCTACTAGATAAAACCTGTTCTGATATAAAATATGAACAAAGTCAGGGATACATAAACAGCAGCCAGAAAACATAAAGAAATGCGTTCAATAGGCTACAAGTGAATATAAAGCATACATACCAGCAAGCAAGCATTTTCTCAGGAAGGGAAAAGAAATTTAAATTAATGAGTATTTTAAATAAATATGAAAGTAGCAAAGTTACACCATGCTGTCCTTGAAAGACACTGTGTTTATGAAGGCAAATGAAATTATTCCATATATCTGTTACAAAATCTACTATACATACAAAGAAAATATAAGGAAACCACTCAAGCAGAACTGTAACATAAATTAGAATGAAAGAGGAACACACAGATTCAGGGATATTAAAAAGAACTAGAATTGAAGCCTTTTTGCAGCTGGAAATGGTTTAGGACATTCACTTATTTGCCAATGTGGTAAAACAATAACAAAGAACTTAGATAGTAAAACACCACATTACTTCAACGTTCGATTCAAGCAACCACCACAGGTACCAACCCAAACAGGATCTTCAGATCAAACACTCCTAGCAGTGACGTATATTTGGTCATAATTTCACAAAATAATGATAGTAATAAATTAGATTCGTGAAAAATGGTAGTCAAACCCAGCTTTCATTCATAAACTTATTTTATGGTTCATTTTGATGATCATTTCAAAAAATTATCAGACACTTTCATTCATAAACTTATTTTATGGTTGGCCATCTAAGTACAGTCTTAATTTGACATACAACTCCCATGATGAAGATAATATTTACACAGCTTCCGAAAACCATATTGTAAACTTAAAATCTCTTGTTACAATCTACAATCATCCAACCCAAGTCAAAAAATAATCATTATTTATCTTAAGCACATGAAGAATATCTCACAAGACCAGCCCAGATTCCTCCCTAGACTGTTCAGTTACCCAAGATCCACAAGAAAAAGTCAAGATTGTATCAATGCATGTACAAGATTGCCACAGCAGTTACCAATTACTAAACAAAAGTACAATCTTGAAATCAACACAACCTTACATTTGAACTAACCCACCCTCTGATTGCTGGCTAAAATACACATAAAAAAGATGTTCACTGCAGAATCTAAACCAATGGATACAATAAAACCCAAATCTTTATTTCTAGGCGAGCCTTGCAAGAGTGTGAATGTGTCAAATTGAAAATGGGGTAAACAATGAGGTCAAACCAGCTCAAAGGTTAGAATAAGGAATAAGAAAAGAGAACTCACAACTATTATAACAGAGCTCTACAGAACAATTAAGAAAGCAAGATCCAATCAACAGATACCCACCATTGAAAGGAAAAGATTCCATACACAAGTACACCCAGAGTGTCTTAGGTTAACACCCACCGAAACATATCACATAAAAGATTGTATCTTTACAATCACCACACACAAAAGATAAAATTCAAATTCTGACTATCATACACCAAACAGTAAAATTCTTACCAGATACTCAGAAAACTGAAAAGTTGGGAACTTTGTGTCTAGATCATAAATGCTGCAGAAGATCACCGAACTACACTGTCATGAGAAACATTTTGCACATTTTTTCATATGGTTTTTATTGGTGGGAAACAAAGGAGAGAGAAGCTCTGGGCGGTGATGCTGTTTCCTGCTTTGCAAACCAGAAGATGGTGAAAATCGTCAAATCCCATATTTATTATTCAATAAAAATTCTCTTCAATTTCTTTTCTTTTACTTCTTTTAAACATGACTACTTTTGATGTTGCAAAATTATGTGAAGTGTAAGCAACTAAGTGTTGTTTAATGCACTAATTTTTCTTCTTTGATAATACTTTTTATGTTATTGTTTATATTTTATATTATAGTAAATATATGTTTGTAGATTAACTATAAATTAAGGAAATGTGTGAATATGAATGATAGAAATAGTTAATGTTATTTTTTACTTTTAAGACTGCATTTTAAAAAAAAAAAAACTTTCAAAACTGCTGCCTTACTATAGATTTATGACTTCTTGTTTACTTTACAATACTTAATTAATCACTGATAATGCATTAATATATTCATGAGGGTATACTGATAATATTCCTAGTGTAACAAATTTAGCTTAGAATGTTTACTTTCCTTAGGGTGCTTTATGTTACAATTTGTTTTAAGTAAAAATATAGTGCATTATAATCAGATCATAAACTAAATTTAAGTGTTATAAAACATTATATTAGAAAATATTAATAAAGCATTAAATTTAAGACAAATTGATATAACTCTTGTATTAACAATTTTATCTTCTTCATATTAAACATATAATATGCATATTTATGTTATAATAAATATTGGTATACTTCTATATTTAATGAGAGTTTATCTTTTCAACAATTTCTTTTTATGTGTATTGATGTTATTATTTTGATTAACTTATTTTAAAATCATATTTTATTATTTATTTTCTTAAAAAATATTATTTCTCATATATCATCCATAAATTTTCTTCTCATTTATCCCATTTTCGTCTTTCAGTCTGAAAGAAAAATCTACAATTTTAATTAAATTTCTAATTTACATATTTTTTGATTTAGTGTCGTTGAATCAATCAAAATATATAAAATTGAATACTAGATCAAATTATGAATTAAAAAAAAAACGAAATTCATATATAAAAAATTATAATTTAGTTTAAATAAAGATCACCGAAAACATCAAAATATATATATATTTTAAATGTATGCACGTGTCAAGGAAAGAAAAATAATCGCATGCCTACGTGGTTGAAAGAATCACTCTGATCAAAGAAATTATTAAGATAGGATAACATTAATTTTAAGAATTAAGTGATAAATAAATATTTAATTTATTTATTCTTTTATTATTAATCATTATTGTGATTTAATTTTATTAATTGTTATCATAAAAATATTTTCTTACACCACTATAAAAAGGTAAATAATTCATGCTATTCTATGTATATAAAATTACAATTTATTTTAGATTTATTATCTTTTATTATTTCCATCTTAAACTGAATGGTACAAATGGTACCAGTACTATACCAAAAAAATAAATTACTTTCATTTTTTTCTGAAATTTGTAGTATTTAATCATTTAAAATATTTTTGTAGAGTAAATTAACTGTGATATACTATTATACTGAGTGTTATTAATTATTAAACTATAAACAATTTCATTCTAAATGAGAATGTTAAAGAGGGTTTATTAGTGTAAATAGGTAAAAGTTGAAGGACTGGAAAGTAAAACCTGAATACTGAGGGAAAAAAAACCGTGGACCATGATCGTGGTTTTGCCGCGGTATTGAGTGAAAAAGCGATTAAGTTAATGAAAGAATACCGTTTGCTAAGAGCCAAAACCATGGTCGTAACTGTCATTACACGTGTTAAGTGGGATAAACCCGATGCTTAGAAATGGAAATCACTTTTGTTTTTTGTTTTTGTTGTGATTGCTTTAAAAGTCTCTGACATTTTCATAACTTTAGATTCTTGTTTCTCCAATTCTCGAAATGTGATTTGCTTTCCAATTTCCAAATGTTTAACCAAATTCGTGCTCATATCATTTTTTAGGGACAAATGATTCATCTAAATTAAAAGGTTGTTAGTACCTAAAAAGTTTTTAATTAAATAAATGGATATTTTCGATAAAATATTATATTGAAGTTAAATTTAAATGATTGGCTGTATATTTTTTTTTATTTGTGTATAGACTCTATTAATACATTTTTTAATATATATATATATATATAGAGGTAACTTCTTATTAATATTTTGGTTAGACTAGATGTTAACATAATCATTATACTTATAAAATAAATGCAAATAGGGAAAATTAAAAAGTATTTTATATTAATGGTATCAAATATTAAGAAGAATTCAATATAATATATATATATATATATATATATATATATATATATATATATAAAATATTAAATGATAGGAAGTTGATATTAAGTTTTATTTGTAAATATTTTTATATCTATTTAGTTTATCAAATAATTGTATTGTTATAATTTTAATTTTATCTAATAATTTTCACACAATAGAGTAATTTCATATATAATGAGTATTGGTGATTTTTTTATATCTCTGTATCACGTTACTAATATTTTTTACACCTATATCGAGTATTAATAACTTCTTACATATTTTTTGGTAATTTTTTTATTATAAGTTAAATAAACAAAATAAAAATTACGTAGATACATCACTTGAACAGGTATTATTGTTTAAATAATATTGTTTATTAAAAGAAAATTGATATGATATTTCTTTCACTCAAACAATACTCTTTGAACAACAAGTATTCTACTCAAGTGACACTTAAAAACTTGAATTGCAATTCTTCACCAAAAGAATTTTGTCTCAAAAAAACTACACGATAGCATGAATGACAAAAAAGAAAAAGAAAATAAAGAAAAGTGGAAGCATACAATTCTTTACTGATTAGAAGCATGACAAGAACATATGTTCTTGTTCACCAAAATAATTTTTTAAATTCTTTGTTGTGTATTCCTTGGACTTGTAAAAATGATAAGTTATTCTCTTGTAATTTTTAGTTGCAAGTAGAGTTTTAATTAGATTGTAATTAGGTTTCATTAGATGTCCAAATGAATGTAATATTTTAGTTTTTTTATTAGAGAAGAAAGAAAGAAACAAGAAAGCAAATTCAGTGATAGATCTCATTCAAATTTGGCTAAGACACATGTGTGACAAGGAAAGAAAAGTGTGACCATGACATAATTTGAACCTTCTTCAATTCAAACCAATGACATGGTTTGAACCTTCCTCCATTCAAGCCAAGTATCAAGCCATTTGAATTTTAAAAATTTGAATTTTCCTCATCTTTTGTTGGTTATGAATTTGGTTAACATATAGGGTATTAGGATTTACATTTTATTTACTTGCAATTGGTTTTATGTATGAAGATGACTTGTCCTATAAATA
>Ga0099824_1000636_pt1 | contig 43480 bp, 10 predicted proteins | sample SiratrowhiteBW_FD_76837 | JGI IMG/M metagenome (GOLD analysis project Ga0099824, IMG submission 76837) | Root nodule microbial communities of legume samples collected from California, USA - Siratro white BW | ecosystem: Host-associated > Plants > Roots > Nodule | place: USA: California... | reverse complement strand
CCGTTTATATATATTGCTCTTCCTCTAGACTCTTTAGTGATGTAAGTCTGTATTGAATATATATTTAAAATATATATATATATATATATATATATATATATATATATATATATGCATTTTTAAATTATCAAATTATAATTAAATATTTTCTATAATAAGAAAATTAAAGTAAATCCATTTGTTAATTTTGTTTTTCACTTATTCATACCGTTCTCTTCATCTTTTTTTATTTTTATTTAAGTAAAATTTTTATCTTTTATTTTATTTCTTGTATATTTTCACTTAGATTTAAATATGTTTCTTTATACGTCATTGCACTGTTGTCTTTCGATCCTAATAAAAATTATCTTGTTTATAGTAAAATGAAAAACTCATTCAAAAATAAAATAAAATGAATTTTAATTAATATTTACAAGACTAAAAGTAAAATAAAAAATCGGAACCAAAATCTTAAAAAGAATACTAGAAGCCAAAAATCAAATTCGGTGATTTAATAAAAAAAATGAAAACATATTTAAGTTTTAATCATATTTATCTCGTGCTGGCGTAACAAAACCAAGCTAAACTAACTTGAGCATTTAACCTTTCCAAGCAAGCTAATATGTTCATGATTTTGATGTTGAGCTTTGAAATTTAATTTTGAAATCATAAATAATAATTAGATAAATGTATCTTAATAATATATATGTAAGACATTAATAAAAGCTATCTTAACAACAGTAAACCTTTATGGTACCATATACATTATGAAATGTGTAGTATGTAATATTCAGAGAAGTGAAAGTATATGAGTGTTTTGAAAAAGAATAATAAAGATGAATGTGTATTTAAATAAAAAGAAACAAATAGAGAGTATATTTACCGAAAACGATAGTGTAAATAGCAGGAGTTTAATAGCTCGTATTTCTAAATGCAGGCCACATTTGGTTTCTGCTTTCTATATGGTCATTTCTTCTTGCACCGTCATGGAAGTTGTGGAATGGCTATTTTAACCTTAATGAAATATATAATATAAACCTAAATTACATCATTTTTCCACTTTTTCACCCCTCTCTTCAAATTGTATATTATATATTATGAAATATGAATTTGTATTTTAAATTATAGAGTTCAAAAAATTTAAAAATTAAATTTAATATTTTGGATTATATAATATTAAGATGTTTCTATACTATATAATCCAAAACAGAAACTAAAAATGTGAAAATATAAACTTTCCAAATTTCTAAATGCACCAACAACTACCAATGTCCATCATTATGTATTTATTTTCATAAGAGTTAATTTGAAATATTTAAATTTGTCCAGGGTAGAAAGAAAAGACCTTTATATATCGCTATGATTTTTTCTTGCAGTCTCATTTTTTAAACTGATTAGTTTGTCCTTTTTTAATTTATAATAACCATAAATTTTCATGGTTTACGAAGTTTTCTCAAGGTGGTAAAATCTGAAAGTTTTTTGGATTGATTAATTAAGTCTTTTAGATTAAACAAGCTGAAATAATAACTTAAATTTCAGTAGTCAGAACAAAATAAGTTTTAGATTACATAATACTAAGAAACACTTAATTGAAAGAATTTTTCATTGTACAGTCCCAAAGCGTAATTGTAAATTTTATATTTTCTCATATGAAATACATTTTTTTCACTTTTGAATTTGAAAGAGATCCATATTACAAAATACGAAAAAAAAAAGTTCAAAAGTCCGGGAAAGAAAAGGGCTCAATACACCCTGGGCCAGGATAATAAAAACTTGGCAATTACTTTCTGAAGTCATATTTTTTGAACCTGCACCCTCATTTGAACGAGAATTCTACACCCAAGTTAAAAAAAATAGTAAACTAGCAGATTATCACATTTTAAGTCATGAAAAATCATGATCCAGTACAAATATGAATATGTTAATATGTTTAAGCAACCATATATATATATATATATATATATATATATATATATATTAAGGAGTCAATTGTCAATCCATAATTTTAGAGAGAGAGAATGTAAAAAGTTTAGAGTTTAGAAAGACATAAATGCATAACAAAAACAAAAAATAAAATGTTTTAAAAAGAAAACATGTTCATTTAAACTCTATTATCTAAAAAGATATAGAATTACAAAAATAAATAAATTCTACTATTGTCATGACTAATATTATTTTAAAGTTTCTAACAAATTAATTTAATTTGAAATAAATTTTTTAAATATTGACGGAAACAAGTGCTAACGTGGTCACAAATTTTAAGATGAGAAAATTATATTAACATTTCTACTTTATTATAATCGTGATAACTTTTAGAAAGTGTAAATATAATGTCTTTTCAAGAAATTTGAAGATAATTGTATGTAATGTAAATAGATAGCATATTTATTTAAAGATAAAACTCTATTTAAAGTGATTTTTAGTTGTTTAAATTTAAAAAATTGTCTGTGTAAGTAATTATTTTTATTTTACAAATAATTTTAAAAAATTTTAAACAATTCAATTATGTTAAATTTATCTTGTGAATAGGCTTTACAATTAACTCGCAAGTAAGAGGGTCCCTCACTCACTTCAATCCTCACTATATAAACGACACTTACCCACTGAGTTCCGCCGTATCTCTTCTTAGCTATGCATAAGAAATTAGGGTTTCTCATTCCATTTTCTCTCTTCTAATCTCCAATCTTTTCTTAGCTCTGCGTATGGCTTCTTTATCTGGTCGGTGCGGATTAATTCCATTCCCATTCGACTCGTTCCCTTGAAGCAATAGTCATTTGTGTTGTTCTTTATTTTATTTTCCACAATCCCTTGGTTTTGGAAGCACACTGGAGCAACTAGATCCAATTTTCTACCAAAGATTGTTTTTTTGTTGTGGGTTTTTGGTTTGTGTCGATTGGTTAACTTGGGCAGTGCTATTTTCAACGGTGATGAGCCTACAGACCTGTAATGATTTGCGGCTATGATCGCAAACATAATTGAACATCTAAGGGACTGAGTTGTTTAGTTTTGTTCCCAGTTTTTTGTTTTAATGATGTAGAATCAATGTGTTTCGCTGTTTATGTTTATTGCTCTTTTTTTGTGTTTCAATTGGGTGTTAATTTTTTGAAGGCCTCAATTTTCTTTGAGATTTTCGCCTGCACTTGTTTAAATGTGTTTAGCGTTATTCAATTGAAGCCGAAATGTGTGTTCCCCTCGCTATCCATTGTTGCAATTTGATGCTGCATTTGGACGTCGGGGAACAAAATCCCCTTTTCGATTTTCATAACGCATGGATTATTTTGGTTAGCTATTGATTTGAGGTGTATTACTTTTTGTTTTCTTATAGTTTTTTGTGATCTATCTTGGTTTAAAGTTTGAATGTTGGTAGATTAGGATGAAGCTAAACATATAATCCAACACTTGATCTGAGTTATTACGAGTGATGGTAAAAATAATTCTATGCTTCTGAATCTGCATATTTTTTTAAGCAATCATGTATATAGTTTTTACAGCATAATAATAGGTGGCTTTGAAACTCTGTTTTTTTGTTTTTAGTTACATCATGTGATGAAATTGGAAAAATCTTAGGACACCTTCCTACTCAGCAGATCACTGCTGTGGATGAGAATGAATTTTCCAAGCTGATGATGTTTATGTTGAAACGTAAGATTTGAATCATCAAGATAGATTTAAAATTTAATAGGAGTTTTTAAATCTATTTCTTTTATCTTAATTAGTATTTTAGTTGTTTTTGCTGTTGTTATTATTTATGTTTAATTTTATTTTTGATAGAGAATTTTAAAAAAGTTATTTTATATATTGTTTTTAACTTTAGTATGTTTCAAATAATTTTCATTTGTTGAGTTTTATCCTAATATGATTTGGTTTTTATTGTTTGAAGTTAAGATAGTTAGGAAAGAGATATGCATTCATTGGATTTGTACAAATGTATTACCTAATTTGATTAAAATTCTGTGATTAAAATTCTGTGAACTAGATAAAAGTACGAAGGAAAAGAAGAAACCAAAGTCCGTGGAGAAAAAAAAAAGTAAAGAAAAAATTGTAAAAAGGAATATTATTTAGTCGAAAAAAATAAACTTGAAATTAAATTATTAATTTAATAAATCCTAGACCTATCTTATATTCTAATGACTAAATAGAAGAAATTAACACTTGAAATTAAATTATTAATTTAATAAATCCTAGACCTATCTTATATTCTAATGACTAAATAGAAGAAATTAACGCTTAGATGGACGTTTCATGTGATAGAATTTTTTTAGACAAATAAATTTTTTTACTCATTAATTAATTAATTTGAAATTATTCTATAAATATTGGTTTTAATGTTTCAATTATAAAATTAAATTTTATATCTAGTCATCATTGACCGACAAAATTGAAATTAATCTTGAAGAAGCTAGGAGCATTTTGAGAAGAGAAAGAAGAAAAAAAAATGGGTTGAGATGAGGGAGAAATTGATATAAATGCTCACAATTTCGTTTCCAACAGGGGAAAGAAAAGGAAGAAAACAGATACATCACTGTATTGCTATACATAAACTTATCGGACCAATTGCTATAAAAAAGAATATTTGTTATATGTGTACACCAATATTTTGAAAATATCAAAATTGTTTATGTGAAAATTATTAGAATGACCTCCTATTTTTGAATTTCCGTATCTTTTGAAAATGTCAAAATTGTTTATGTGAAAATTATTAAAAGGATTTTTTGAATTTTGAAATAAAAAATACTAAATCGGATATATAATTTTTTTTCAAAGTGTAAATCGACGTAGATCAATAATATCTAATAAACATATAAAATTTTTTATTTTTTACTTGTTTGAAGCTTTAATTCAAATTAAAGTAAATACGGAGCTTTTTCCTACAAATTTTGATGCAGATGTTGCAGACTCTCATCTACAATGACTGAACCGAATGTTACAGTGAAATAGTGGATCAAATGCAAGCAAAAGAAGAATGAAGCTGATAAGGGTGGTTAAGGAGATAAATGGAGATAAGATATTTTAATCTTTTACCATTTATCATTTAAGAACATATTTGTATTTTCTAATAGACTATGAAATATTGGAGTGGGTGAAGAATTCGTCTTGTTATAAATAAACTTATTAGGCCAAGAATATTTTTAATGATAAATTCGACGCAAAGTTATTAATTTATTTTAAGTAAGAATATGTTCCATCATTTTTTATAAATTTAACACATTTTTTTATTCTAATAACAAGCTCTTTAAAAACTTAGATTATGTTATCTAGCATGTATATTTTGTTGTATAATAAAAAAATCATTATTTAGATTCATTTTATACAAAATTTATAATAAAAAAATAAAAGATAAATGAAAAAGGGAAAAATAATTAAAGAGCTGAAACAATAAAAATGATTACAACTATACTTAAAAAATAACCATATATTGAATTTGAAGTTCGAACTTCATATACCTCCAAACAGAGTATATTTAAATATTTGTAACTGTCATACAGGCAATGATAAACAACTTGCCTGAATGTAAGAATAGTTCTTTTGTTTTAAAAAAAAAGGTGAGGAGCATCCCTCTACGAATATTTTTTTTTTCTTTTTCATTAACCATTTTGTCAATAAAAATACTTTGATCTCCATACGTAAAGTGCCTCACTTTTATAAAAATTTTCTTCTTCGTTGTCAATTAACTCCCTCGTTTTAGAAAATTTTATCTAAGATTTATGAAAAGTATTTGATTAACATACTAATATTTTGTTTGAATTTAAAATTAAATTTGAATAGAATTGATTAAATATATTTGAGATAAAAGTGTCTATAAGGTTGAATTGTTTGGATTATGAAAGAAAAACGATGAGATTTAAGAAAAATGTTTAGAAGTGATGTGATGAATGTGATTGATAAAATATTTTTTTTAATAGATGAAATTGTAAAATTATAAATTTATCCTTATAATTAAAATTAGTTTAAAATAAAATATGATTAATTTGTAGAGTATGATTCATGAATTATTATTATTATTTTATAAAACTGTTATTTTTAATATTTTTTTAATTATTATTCAATATTTTATTATTATTTTAAAATTTTATTACTATTATTTGAAAAATAATACATCTATAAATAATTAAATTATCTCTATTATTATAAATAATTAAATATGGATTGTATTAGTGTTATTTTTTATATTTACTTTTCTTAATACTCATATTTTTAACTATTATTATTTTAATTATTATTATTTTAATTTATTTTTAATGATATTTATTATTATTATTATTATTATTATTATTAATTGATTGATTTGGATTGTGTAGGAAATCACGAACTATAATGCATAGTAGTTCCTTGGTATATGAGTTTTTGTAAACAAATAACTCATTAAACCTTATAAGCAACAACCCAAAATGGAAAAAGGAAGAAAGAAATAAGTATGAAGTTATTTCATTTACTATAATGAAACAAAGAGGCTCTTCTGTAATTACAGGTTGGAATTCTTTGCCAATCTTCTCAAGACTGCGAGAGTGTTTTATAAGTGGTCACTTGCAAATGAGCATTCTTGTTTCTTTGCACGTCATTTGAACCAAACAAGAGCGCCTCTTTTTCGTGCATGTGAATAGTAATTTCCTTGAAACAAAGAGACGTTAAAAGCAATTATAGTAACTTTGACAAATTATAGTCAGAATCACATATGAGATGACTTTGGTTGTGGTTAGAATCTTACACACGTGTGGGTTGTGGTGACTCACTTTTGGGTCGGAGTGACTTCTTCCTAAATATTTTTGTTCTTCACTCATGAAACTATACAGTTCTTAATCTGAGTTCACCTATAGATTTGGTTTTACAAATTGTACTTGAAAATCTCAATATGTTTTGTGTTTGTGCAATTTATCTTTATGTTGTTCATCTATTTCCTTTTAATTTTAATTTTTTTTATTAGATTGTTGAATCTTTGTTAAACTTTAAATGTTCTCTTCTATCATTTTCTTTAGGATTATTTGCATTAAAAAATTAGAAACAATGCATTCATGCAAAAACGTCAGTATGACAAACAAATCCATTTCTTTCAATAGAAAAAAGTTGTGCCTAAATATGTTCCAACAACAAACAAACATATACTAAAGTTGTTAAAAGTATGAAAACCATTCATATAAATGTTGATTGGCATATAAAATATAACATGAAAAAAAAATCATAATGTATTAAAAGGGTTAGTTATATTATTGATTGCATAAAGTTAGTTATATTATTGATTGCACAAAGTTACTAACCTGTCACATTCTCTTTATGAGAATTAACATTCTTTAACTCAACTAAACTTATCTTATTTGTAACTATGATTGATAGCAAAGAGTATTTATGTTATCAGTCTCAAAAACATATTGAGAAGGGATAAACAAAAGTGAGGTTAACATATTCTCTTGTAATCAAAGTGTTTTTATTAGTAAAACCTCTTAAATGTGACTTAAGGGAGAATTAGATGTAGTCCAAGAATTCTGGGTGAACCAATATAAATTGTTTCATTGTGATACGTGTTAAATCTTTATCTATTTGATGATTTAATAATTTAAAAAAATAATTTCATGACTTTATTCAAAACCTCCTTTCATTTTTTTTTCTGCCACTTTAATTGGTACCAAAACTTATCTATTCGGGTTAATTCTTGACATAACAAGAGGTGCAATGCTAAAACAAGACTTGTGGAGTTTGAAAGTCACACAATCAACCATCCACTAATGTTCAAAGCATAAAGTATGACTACTGGAAATAGGTTATGTTTGCTTTATTTTAGATATGCATGTGGACATGTTAGAAGTGGTGGAAAATGACAACCACATCCCTTTGGGTGAGAACCATCAATTGATACTGAAAAGTGCTTAGATTGAAGAATATAAACATTAGTATCAGATGAATGCTAAAGCACACAATATAGAATTAGATGAATGCTAAAGCACACAATGCTCTCATGTGTGTCATCTCTAAAGATGATGGATGGAACCATCAGTTGATATAAAAAAGGGTTTGGACCGAATAACAAAAACACTGATATTAGATATATGTTATAGAACTCAATGCTTCCGTGAGTGCCATATTTGAGAATTGGTATGCAAAAATACATGACTTCAAATGTATAAAACAAATTTGGGACACACTAGCTATCACATACAAAAGATATGAGAAAGTGCAATGAAACAAATTCAGTTTCTTGAGTCCCCTTTATAAGTTGTTCAATATGGAAGATAATGAAAGCATTCAAGCTATATTTTTGTAAATTTCAAGTTATTATCAAATGAAAGTCAAAAGTGTATTATTGAATAATTACATTAATGATGAAATATATGTTGCACAACCACTAGAGTTTTGTTGACCATATGTTTTCTCATCAACCTATAAGCTTAAGAATACTAATTATGATTAAAACAAGTTATTGATGAATGCATGAGAGATTTAACAACTTTTTATTATCTCAAAATTATAAAAGGGGAAAGGTTCATAATATTTTTCTATTAAGAAAATTGTATATGTTAGTAACATTATTTTTGGAACAATAAATCAGGATATGTATGAGCCACTTGTTTACTTATGTAATATGAGTATGAAATGTCTATGATGGGTGAGTTATTTTTCTTCCTAATATTTCAAGTGAAGCAAATAAGAAAAAATACTTGTTTTAACCAACTAAAACTCTTTAAAAAGTTTGATAGAAAAGGTTGTAAAGAATTCGTGACACCTATGTCAATCAGTGGTCATCTTGATAACGATGAAAAAGAAAAATCATTTTATTTCACAAAATATAGAAGACAGATATGATATTTATTATATTAATAACTAATAGAGTTGATATTGTATATGGTATATTTGTTCTAAATATAAATTATATTATAAAGAATATCATATTATAAAAAGGCTTTTAAAACATTTTAAAAAAATTATAGGTATTTCTTATGATATACATGTGGTGTGGTGTTTAAATCTCATCCAATATTCTAATTTGTGACTTTATTGAATATAAACTTTATAAAAGTAAATATTGGTAGTAATTGTCATCTATTTAGGAAGTAGCTTAATAATGTTTTATTTGTAAATAAGGTAGAATACATAAGAAATAAGGATTGTTATGCTCAAGGTTTTTTAGTTAAAAAATAACTCGTGGAATATGATTTGAAATGAGACAACATTCCTTTTGGATATAAAAGTCCAATGATTTTAGTTTTACAAAAGATCAAATTCACCGCTTTATAACTAAATCAAACCACTTTACAAGAAAACCATGTTCAAAATAGTGATTATACATATTAATCATAACATGATAGATGAGAAAATATGAAAATAAAGAACAAATTCAAATGAATGGATAATTATAAAATTAAGTGAAATTTAAATTTTTTTGATTTTAAATAATTAGAGTTTTTTTTTTAAATTACTACAATATTTTTAATTTATTTTAAAATTACATATTCAAGTGAGTTATTTTGTCATAAATTATTTAAATTTAAGAAATGAATTATGCTTTGAAAATTCATCATCAAATACAATGTGAAGGATTTCATGAATTTTAAAGAATCATAAATATTATTTATATTTACTATTTTATAGTTAAATGCATCTTTCCATGTTATTCTATTGTATAAAATGAAAAGTGAATAAAAGTATATTTAACGGCAATCAGTGTTGATATTAAAATAAAACATTTAACAATATTTAGGGTTTAGGTATTGAAAATAATAAGCATTTTTTTTATTTTTAATATATTAGTCTTAGTAGATAAAATGTTAAACATCTTAGGGAAAGAAATAGAGTATGTATAAAAGAGGGGTACACATTCAATCATTCACTATGTTCAGAACAAGTAAAAACAAAACATGTGAATAGAAAATTTCAAAACAAGTAGGAGACCGAATAAAAAAGATCATGTTATATTAACTAATTGACTCCAGGTCTTTGGTTTTGAATATAACACTTCTTCATATATTTAAAGCTAGGATATCTTTTCTTTTGTTTGTATTTTTCTTTTTACTTATAGGTTTAAACAATAAATTCAAATTACGGGTATTCATTAATTGAAAAATTGAATATGGAGATTCATATAGAAAATTCAACAATATTTTTATGAAGAAAGGTAGGAATTAATATATATTTTAACATAAATTTTATTTATGTTTTAAAAATATAAGTAATTGAAAATTTCATATCAATTAAAAATAAAATAAAATTATAATATATAAATGAATACAAACTTTATTTTATTAAAATAATTTTGTAAAATTGAATCAAATTTATATTTTATTATTTTAAAATAATATTGCAATAATTCAAAATATATTTTAATCAAATTTATTAAAATTATTATATTAGCGCTAAATCAATTTTGTGATAGTAAACTAGACCTAAAGTGTTCTTTCTTAAAATAGTACTTAGTTTATAGTGCACCTCGCTGTTCAATTCTCTTCTATTCTTAAATTAGATATCCTCATAAAAGAAGAAATATTTTGAAAATCTCAAATTAAATCGTTAAAATTAAATTTTACCACCTTAATATATTTGCTTCAAAAATATGAATCGTGATTTAAAAAAAATATCAAACAAAAGTATCCCAAGTGTAATTTACTGCTTAAAAATTGGCTGCCAAAAGTGCTATGTTGCACACGCATGGTCCCTCACTGACTTCAATCCTCACTATATAAACAACACTTCCCCGGGTGTTCCGCCGTATCTGTTCTTCTTAGCCTCAGCATACGAAATTAGGGTTTATCATTCCATTGTCTCTCTTCTAATCTCTAATCCGAATTCACCATTCGCTTCTCTATCTGGTCAGTGCGGATTAATTCCATTCCCATTCGACTCGTTCCCTTGAAGCAATAGCCATTTGTGTTGTTCTTTAATATCTTTTCCACAACCCTTTGGTTTTGGGAGCAGACTGGAGCAACTAAATCCAATTTTCTACCGAAGTTTTGTTTTTTTGTTGGGGGTTTTCGGTTTTTCGTCGATTCGATAACCTGGGCAGTTTTATTTGCAACTGTGATGAGCCTTACAGACCTGTAATGATTTGCGGCTATGATCGCAAACATAATTGAACATCTAAGGGACTGAGTTGTCTATTTTTGTTTGTGTTTGCACTTGTTTCAAAGTGTTTTGCATTGTTTAATTGAAGCAGAAATGTGTGTTCCCCTCTCTATGCGTAGTTGTAATTTGGGTGTCGAAGAACTATTTTTTTTTTCTTTACCTTGCATCATAGTCTTAGGTCTATACTTTTGTTACAAACAGATTTGATCCTCTTGTGCTCATCTGCTGATGCATAGGTATTGTATGAGAGTTTGTTTATTGTTTGTGGCCTTGAAGATCTCTTTATTTGTGTTGGTTACATCATGTGATGAAATTGGAAATATCTTAGGACACCTTCCTACGCAGCAGATCACTGCTGTGGATGAGAATGCAATTTCCATGCTGATGATATGTGAATAGAAGATCTATTTGAACCATTAAGATTAGTTATAATTACAAATATTTTTAGTGCAGGAATTTAGGAGTTATGGTAGAAGTTGAGTTAGTTTTTGTTCTTAACAATTCATTCTGGTTTGAATTGAGGCCGGAATCTCTTTTTTATCTTAGGTTGTGAGAATACTAGATAGGTAGCGAGATAGGTACTTCTCTTGTACATCGTTATGACATTCGTAGAATTAACACACACACACGAGTATGTGCTCCTATATTATCAAATAAGTAGCATTTTTATTATCTAGTTGGTTATCAAATAATGTGTCTCTTTCACTTTGTTAGTTTGCATTTCAAAATAGCTTCGCTATCTGGTCAATGTGGATTAATTCAGTTCCCATTGGACTCGTTCCCTAGAAGCAAAAGTGGTATGTGTTGTTCTTTTTCATCTGTTCCATAATCCCTTGGTTATGGGAGGACATTGGACCAACTAAATTAAATTTCCAACCAAATTTATATTTTTGCTTTTATTGATTTTTGTTTTATGGTCGGTCGTGTAACTAGGCTAGTGCTAATGTTAACTGTGATGAGCCTACAGACCTGTAATGATTTGCGGCTATGATCGCAAACATTAATTGAACATCTAAGGGACTGAGTTATCCGGTGTTTCTCCTAGATTTTGATTCGATAATTTTGTTTTGTGCATTAGTTTTTTTTTTTTACTTGGGGTATGCTTTTTGAAAGGCTTCAGGTTTCTTAGAGATTTTTGCTTGCACGTTTACCAATGTGTTTGGTGATTTTAACTGAAGCCGAGATGCGCGTTCCCCTCGCTATCCAATGTGGCAATTTTTGATGCTGCAATTGGACGTCGGGGAACAAAATTAGAGATTTACTTTCAGAACATGATTAGAGATTTAAGTGTTTACCATGAAATATAGAAGAGATTTGAGTTGTATGAAATTGTGTTTTCTTATGCTTGTTTTTGAGGTCTATCTTGGTTTGAACTTTGGTAGATTAGGATGAAGCTAACATAATCCAACACTTGATCTGAGTCTTTACAAGCATTGATTAGAACAAACTTTCATCTGTACACTTAGTTTCATAGGTTATTTGACTCTTCTGTGGTTACGTGTTCACACATAGGCAATGCATAAATGCACAAGAACTTGTTTGTGGATTTGAAGCTCTCTTTAATTTCTTTTCCACAATCCCTTGGTTTTGGGAGCACACTGGAGCTACTAAATCCAATTTTGTACCAAAGTTGTGTTTTTTTGTCGTGGGTTTTTGGTTTTTCGTCGATTGGTTAACTTGGACAGTGCTATTTTCAACTGTGATGAGCCTACAGACCTGTAATGATTTGCGGCTATGATCGCAAACATAATTGAACATCTAAGGGACTGAGTTGTTTAGTTTTGCTCCCAGTTTTCTGTTTAATGATGTAGAATCAATATGTTTCGCTGTTTATGTTTATTGCTCTTTTTTGTGTTCAATTGGGTGTTAATTTTTTAAGGGCCTCAATTTTCTTTGAGATTTTCGCATGCACTTGTTTGAATGTGTTTAGCGATATTTAATTGAAGCCTAAATGTGTGTTCCCCTCGCTATCCATTGTTGCAATTTTGATGCTGCATTTGGACGTCGGGGAACAAAATCCCCTTTTTGGTGTTCATAACCTGTGGATTATTATTTTTATTCACTTGATAGCTATTAATTTTTGTTTTCTTAATAGTTGTTTGAGATGTATCTTGGTTTGAAGTTTGAATGTTGGTAGATTAGGATGAAGCTAAATATATAATCCAACATTTGATCTGAGTAATTACGAGTGATGGTAAAAATAATTCTATGTTTCTGAATCTGCATCTTTTTTCAAGCATAATAATTCGTGGCTTTGAAACTCTGTTTTTTTGTTTTAGTTACATCATGTGATGAATTTGGAAAAATCTTAGGACACCTTCCTACACAGCAGAACACTGCTGTGGATGAGAACGAATTTTCCGTGCTGATGATGTACCTGGTTTCTGTTTCTGAGATAAACATCACTATTTGAATAATCTAGATTAGCTTGTTAATATTTTATATCTAACAATTCTATATATCAATTCAATCTGTTGAGTCATGGTATTATTTAATTAATTAAAAATGTTTCAAAATTGATGTTATAATGATTTTTGTAAGTTTTATCGACTATATACAGTACTTTAAAATTATTAAAATGTTGATCAAGAATTCTGAACAGGAATCTATACTTTTCTTAGGTCCTTTCGTTAGTCAGAATTAACTTTTTGACCATATCAAGGCATTTTTTACACGAGTAATATATAAAATAATATACCTAGGTGAAGGTTTAAAGGATTACATTGTTGAATTGTATTTGTTTATCATAGCAAAAGAAATTATCGTCATGTCATCTATCTCAACCAGCAGGGTGTTTTTGAGTTCTACATTTCTTTCGCATGCTTTCGATTTTTATGAACATAGAAATTGAAAGTGAAGAATATTAACCGAGAGAAAGATGGAGTGATAATGGCTGGGTTTGTGTATCCCACAATACCTGAAGTTGACTTCTTGGTTATCCCACAATACTTTCTTCTCACCAACAATCCTTTACTGCTTTATCTTTCTCTTACTCTTCTTTCCTCCAATCTATTTATGTTTTTCCATAATTCGTTATCACTTTTTCTTTACCTCGCCTTATGTATTTAGTTTCACATTAATATATAAATTACTTGTGATTTTCTTCTTGATTCTCATATTGTATTATAGGACCACTGCGAATACTTTTGCATTTCTCTCTCTTTTTCTCTTTCATATTAAAAAAATAAAGAAAATATTGATTGATGAACATTTCATAATTTTAATGGAAATTCTGTTCACGCTTTTCCAAGGAGAAAGGAGAAAATATAAATAAATCGAGAAGAGGAAATAGCTAGAGTAAATGTAATGAGAGTTGCTAATTCTGTTTTGAACTTAAAAAGAAAAGAAATCAAGTGAAAAAGTATTCCTTGTCAACATGACTACATGACCTTTCTTAATAATGAAATATTTAGCGATAAAGAACAATATTAAATAATAGATCGATTTTTTTCAGGACAAAAGTGAAACTTACGAAAGTTAGGAGCTAAAAATATATTAAACTTTATTATTTAGTGGCTAAAATTATAAAAAAGTAATTAAATACAATGTAATACCGGATAAATTTAAGAATTTTCATAATAACTCATTACAAGTATATATATATATATATATATATATTCTGTTCAACCCAACAAATTTGTTTCTTTTTTATATTCAATTTTGTTTCATTTAGAGAAGCTTTCTTTTTCTCATTTTCTACACTTTTTTTATTTCTTTTTTAATTATTTAACTTATTAATTATCCACAAAGTTCATTTTTTCTTTTTTTCACAACTTTGATTACATATTTTTTCTTTTCACCATTTTGTTCAAATAGTGTATTGTGTTTCAAGTAATGCAAACTTTAACTTTATTGAATCAAATTTGTTGAATATATGTTTCATTATTTTTACTTCTTTTTAATATTTTATTTATTATTTATTATTTTTCATATAAGAATATCTGATTTGTAATTTTATTAGCTTTACTCTCTTTGACCTGTAATCTTGTTTTATTTGAAGAAATTTGTTTTAGTACAAAATTTTTTCTTATCTAGATATTTAATATCAAAGAAAAGAAAATGTGTGTCATTTTGACATTGATTCATTAATAATAATAATAACTTTTCTTTATTGTAATTTTTATCTTTATTGTAAAATAATATTTAATTAATAATTGGAACAATAAGGATACATTAATGAGTGTGGATTAGGGATGACAATAGGGCAAGACACACCTCTCTTTCACTTTCCAATCCTTATTTTTAAAGTAATAATTCATTACATCCTTGTCTGCTTACTCAACATGTTTGAATTTTTTGTTTCATATCTATTTGATAATAAGTATACTCATATCTGTCTTATTATTGTTCCAAATATTCATTAAATAATCTTTTATAAGAAAATAAAAATCACGACAGAGAAAACATGATATTATCAAATATTGAAACGATATATATTTTCTTTTCTAAAATATCAAATATCAATAAGAAATTATTATAATGAAAAGTATCAAGGAGTTGTTGATGTGAAACAACTTTACCTTATTTACCAAGATATTATTAATGTGACATAAGATTCTGTAGTGGTGGACAAAGGAAATAACACTATGAAGTATAATCTGATGTGACATAAGTTTTAGCTTAAGACTATGTGTTTATCATTTGAGTAAACACTTTGCTTATCAAATGTAAAAAAAAAAAAAGATTGTAGAATACTATTGTATTGTCTATGGATGTAAAAAAAGATTGCACTGTTGATAACAAAAGCATTTTGTCTTACAAAACGAAGCTTGATCATGTTTTACACTTTATTATTTGACAACACTGAATGAAAAATATGAGTTGATGAATTTTTTCTAACAATCTCTTTTTTTTTATTGTGCTTAAAGCAATATAATTTAAATATATCATTTTCAAAAACAAGGTTCAACATATCGCATTTTCACAAACAATTTTCAACACTAGACAAACTTATTCATATATAAAATAAAACATAAGTTTAGTGAGTTATCAAACTATTGAAACTGAATATTGAATTCTCATAAGATCAAATCATATCAAGATGATATAACCTTTAATCATTACATTACAAAGCAATGTCAGTACGATAATTAAATAAAATTTATTATTTAGCTTTAAACAAAACCAGACTTTATACTTCAAATCTATTACAATTAAACATAGGAATAGAACAATATAAACAAACTTTTAAATAGTTTGAAAGCTCTCAAAACTCCCCGTGAGCTAAAGATATTTAACATTCTTTGCTCTACTCCCCCTTAACATATACTTCTCCCTCTGTCGTACTTATCATCTTCTTCCTCTTCTTCCTTTACATAACACTTTCCATACTAACTCTCTCCCTTTTTAAGTAACATCAACAAGAGGTGGAGAACTTCAGGCAACCTCTTTTATATCTTCATCATAAGATACAACACTATATCAAATAGCAACGACTTTGGTCTAAGACCAAGAAGAAACATTGTCATGGTTTTCCATGTTGAAAATCGCACATTGACTAGAGATAAGACATTTCAATAATATATAAGTGAGTGCAAACGTCATCTTATAAACTGATTTTGTATAAGGTTAAGTTAGGCTTAAAATCTGCTTCTTAAGATTTCACTTATCAACTTCTTAAATTGTTCGATCACAAGCTTCAAGTACATTGGGTAGATAGACTCAAAAGGGAACCATACTCTACTCTTTGAGAACTAAAGGCCTAAAGCATTAGTGATGGAAGCAACTGAAAGCCTAAAGCATTAGTGATGAATTTCATCTACAAACCTAAGATTTTTCACTTATTACTTGAGTTAGCCACTAAAACGAGCCATCACTTGTAACTCAACTTTTTCATTTGTATCTTAGATTTATTTTTGAATTCTTTAACCATAAGAAATATTTTTTTTTATATATATATATATATATATATATATATTAAGAAAGTGTTAGTGATTACAATTTTTTACCACATTATATTATTAACTATTAACTACAATTTATTCAAATATTTATATACATCTCATTTCTTAATTAACGAGAGTTTTATTTGCAGTTTTATAATTTCTAATAAATTTTAATAATGTATCGTGTTAACTTCCTAACATCATTTCATCACTAACTAGTTAATTGTTAAAATGATATATGTTAATAATACTCATATGCGTGTAAAGGATTGTTAATTTGAAGTTCATATAAGCTAGACTGAGTCATGAATAAACATTTTTTTTTATGAAAAAATCACTTTAGAAGTGAATTAAAGTTGATGATATAAATAACGGATGAGTAGGTAATTCTGTGGTAGATATTGCTATCATAGTAATTCTTGAATTCTTGAAATTTAGGATAAGATATCAAAGAAGTCTTAAACTTAATGATTATTTTAAAGTTATATTTGTTTAGCATTTATATTTTAATATATAATAAGAGAGAAATTAATATTAGTATATAGTGAGATAGAGAAAATTCAGGCAAGTTGAATTCTTAAAAAAACAAAAACGTTGCATGTTGGAACTATTAGGAGAAATGAAGTGTTGCAACTTGCAAGCTTAATGGCGGTGGTGAATGAGAAGAAAAAAAAAAAATGTTTTTAAGAAAGAAAACTGTGTTAACGTTGGGAACATGGAGTTAGTTGAGAAGTGATGAAGATGACAACGGTCATGAAGCCAAGCAGATAACAATAATAAAAGATGGTGTCTGTTTCAATTTCTGCGGTGTCCTCTCTCGCCAACGGTAACTTCTCAGAACGTGCTTCTCTCTCTGGCCCCACACTCCCAAACAAAGCCTAATCAATGATACAAATAAAGAAAGAATGAAGGAGATTAGGGTTATGAATGCAATGTAGTAGCACTGGTTAAGTCAAACCTCTAATCAAAACAAAATACACTCTTTCAACATTCCTATTACAATTCTTTTTTTCTTTTCTTTTTTTAATTCATTTTTATTCTTCCAATCCAACTTTCCCCAGCTTTTACTTCCTTAGGTCACCCCACTTCCTCTTCTCCAAATTACATTCCTACCCTTTTTCTTTTCTTTTCTTAAAGGTAAAATGTCTTTAATACAACACATCTTAAAGTCAACATTCAAATTGGATTTTTGTTCCATCTACCTTTTTCCTTTGTTGAATGAATACAATATCATGAAAAAGTTAATTCAAATAAGTATAAAAAATCTGAAATTTTAAAACTTGCATTTTCATTTCAACTAAATAAAACACTACAATACATACTATTCATCTTTTCTAATCATTATATTATTACCTGTAAAAAAATATTTAACGACCTTATTACTAGTCTCACTTTAATAATTTTTTTCCCCTTGGTTATATTTTTTTCGACTATATTTGAACTTTATCACTTCGTATAAAAATTTGAACTCAATTCTACTCAAATCTATTATAACTTGCAAACTCCCACCATTAGTTGTGAAAAAAAAGTTACGCACTTATTTTACTTAAAATTGTGCCTTGTTTCTAAGAAAATAAAGTAACTTATTTATTATATATTATCAATGTAAAAATTGGTACATCGCCAATCAATTATAAATAATTATTCTGATAATTTTAAAACAATAATTAATAAACTTATAATGTTTAATAATTTATGCAATAAATTTTTAGAATATCAATATAATTTAATTAAAATTTAAACAAAATTGAGATTTTTCTCGAAGTTAAATTATTTACTTTGGTTGTTGTTTCTTTTATTTTCTTGTTGAATATATTGAGAGTAGACCCAACATCAAATGAAGGTATATGTATGTTAATGGAAATAAGCAAATAAAAAATGTATTAATCAAAAGTAACTATAGGAATGGAGAAGAAGTTAAGGTGTTTCTATAAATTAATGATTCTTCTCATATAATTTAGTTTATAATCAAATATAGTATTGGAGATAACCAAATTGTTTGATAAATTTATCTCAATTATCATTTAATTGATTATATCGATTTAAGTTAAAATAGAATTTGAGTATTTCAGACCGAAAAGTTTATACATACTATTTTCCTCTAACTTATTGAAACATATTTTAAAAATAAAATTATAATTAAACCATCAATTTTTACAACAAATAATATCTCAAGTGTAATAATTACTCATAATAATAATATCTTGATAAATGATGGTCCAAATAATACCAGCAATCATGTGATGAAATCTTTCATGTTATATTATCTATTACATTCATAAAAACATTATCATATTACCTCACAATACAGTGTATTAAGCCAGTATTAATTTAAAAATATTCATTCTACATTTTTCCTTATTTTTGAATTTTCATGATGATAGTGTCAAACCTACTATTACACTTTTTTTTGAACCAGAGGCATCAACAAAAAAGAAAAAGCTGAGGGAGGAAAAAGGGGAGGGGTAAAATGGAGTTTGCACAAGTGTAAGAAGGTGGTCAAAGAACGTTTTTAAAATTGAGTGTGATAGCTGTGTTGTGTGTGTAATGTAACTCGCAAATAACACGCAAAAGAGAGGGTCCCACACTGACTCCAATCTGACCCAACAACATTCTATTCCTTTCCCCTTTATATACACCTCACCCTCCCTTATCAAACTCTCTCAATTACAACACACAAAACCCAAACCAAAAACAAAATCACAAACACACACAAAAGACCAATTCCAACGTTTGAATTTTGACTCCACACACAACCTTTTTCCAACATGTCTTGCTCCGTTGCCGTTTCCAATTCGCCGGTCTTCTCTCCCTCCTCTTCTCTCTTCTGTTCCAAGCCTTCCATCATCTCTTCTTCGCCCGAATCCCTCTCGCTCTCCCTCTCCCACCTCAAACCTTCCAACACTAACACGGCGTCGTCTTGTTCCTCTCCTTCTGCTGCGGCTGCTTCTTCCTCTCCTTCTTCTCCCTTTCGCCTTCGCCTTCCCAAGCCTCCCTCTGTGTTCGCGGCGTCCTCTGCTTCCTCCACCTCCCCCAACGGCACCGTTTTGAAGAGGAAGCGACCCGCCAGGCTGGACATACCCGTTTCCTCTCTCACCTTCGGGGTTCCGCCCACGCCCTCCGCTGCAGCGCGTGACGTCGTCGAGGCGGAGGAGGATGGCTTTGGGGTGTACTGCAAGAGAGGGAGGAGGGAGTACATGGAGGATCGTTACACCGCTGGGGATAATCTACGCGGTGAACACAAACTGGTAAGAAAAAATCTTCTTTTCTTAAAAGAAAAAGCTTTGGGGCTGGGGCTTGTGGGTTGGGAGTGAGATCGTCTAGTTATGGTTATGGGGTGTTTTTAGGAACTGGGGCTGTGGAAAGTTTGAAACTTTTTATCTGAATTTGGTCTGGGTCTGATTGAATTGACTTGTTAAAGAATTTGAATGATCGAGAGCTTTTCTGTTTGTTTTTGTTGGTTTTATGAATTGTAGATAGATATAGTATGGAGAATTGTAATTTACTTACTCAGTTTCGTATGATCCTTCTGTTGGAAATTGGTAACGGTAACAAAGAGATAAAGACTCTAATTTGATGTTTTGAAGTTAAGAAGTTCTTTTAGTGGTTAACGGTAGGATTAAAATAGTTGAAGCAAAGTTATAGTGAGTGTGATGTTAATTGAGTATTGATTAATATGCTTTACTTGATGAGTTAGATTGATGTAAGTGGAATAAAATCTTACGAGAAAAATTGTTTTGTGATCCTGGCAGGCTTTCTTTGGCATATTTGATGGGCACGGAGGTGCAAAGGCAGCGGAATATGCTGCAAATAACCTAGAAAAGAATATCTTAGATGAAGTGATTGTGAGAGATGAAGATGATGTTGAGGAGGCAGTGAAGCGTGGGTACCTCAACACAGACTCAGATTTCCTGAAGGAGGATCTCCATGGTGGTTCTTGCTGTGTGACAGCATTGATTAGGAACAGCAACCTTGTTGTGTCCAACGCCGGTGATTGCCGTGCTGTCATTAGCAGAGGGGGTGTTGCTGAAGCCCTAACATCCGACCACAGGCCTTCAAGGGAAGATGAAAGGGACAGAATTGAGAGCCTGGTAAGCTTCCAAGTGTGATAGTTATTTCTGTTATTATGGGAACCACATCAAAATGTTTGAATTTGGCTGTCTGGTTCTAAAGTATCGGAATTTTTCTTGTAGGGTGGCTATGTCGATTTATGCCGCGGTGTTTGGAGGATCCAGGGATCTCTTGCTGTGTCTAGGGGAATTGGAGATAGACACCTGAAACAATGGGTGACAGCAGAACCTGAGACCAAAGTTCTCAGAATTGAACCTGAACATGACTTGTTAATCTTAGCTTCAGATGGACTATGGGATAAGGTATAGAACTTGAGACCATTTTCACAGTTTCTTCATGGAAAGTATTGTTTAATTTTTCATGTATTGAGTGATTAAGTAACTGAACAAGTTTCTGTTTGTGATCCTTTCAGGTTAGTAACCAGGAAGCTGTAGACATTGCTCGTTCTTTTCTCGTGGGGAACAACAAATCACAACCAATGCTGGCTTGTAAAAAGCTTGTAGATTTGTCTGTTTCACGAGGCTCTATGGATGATACAAGCGTTATGCTAATCAAATTAGGACACTATGTTTAAAGTTTCGTTAGTGCATCAGGCTTTTTTAGATTGCATTGATTGCAGTTGAGACCCATTGAGGCTGGAGGAGGTGCCTGATAGAGTAACCAATTCTTTTCTGTATATATAAATCTGACGACATTATTCAAATTTTTTGTAGCTTCGGAGGGAGGGATATTAACAACAACATTTAGTAATTTTTTTACCATAGAATGATTGATGTAATAATAAGCACACATTATTATTGTTACTATTATTATTATTTTGGTAATTCATTTATTTTTTGAAGATAAATTTTTGATGATTACATAAATGCAAAGTTATAGAATGATTCAATCAACGAACCTGTCAATAATTTATCAGGTGGCCAAATTTAGTCTTTTTTCTACGAATTTGTCAACCTATTGGAGGTAGATATTGAAGGACCGGTGGGCTGAATAGTGAGCTTCTGACTTACGATTTTGACAGTTTTTTATTCAAGCCATGCCTGCATAATTGCAGGGAATGAATTTTTTATTCCTATAATTAGTTTTGGGCCTTAATTTGTACCAATGTTGCTTCCAAGTTCCATCCCTGTGTAGTTTATCTAAAACATTTGAAGAGTTTACTTTGAACCCACTCTTCTACAACGTGAATATGATCCCATTAACACGGGCTATCTGTATTTGAGATTCATGCAAACTATTTTATTTTATTTCTAAGGTTAATAAGATAAAATGGAGTTAGGTAGATGTTCATGAATCGTGGTTTATATTATACAGATTTCTTTCCATGCTGTGCCCAATTAGTTAATGAAAAGACTCACCATGAAGATACTTTAAGGTCATATACTTAGGACACGGAAAGAACTTGATGTTCTATTATTTTTATTCATAAAACAAACACTTGATTCATGTGAAAAGCATGGTTGTTATTTAACCCTCTTGATTTTAGGCTTATGTTATATGGCCTTTAAACCTTAATTTTCTAATGCCTTTTGGACTCGTGAGTTGTATATCAACTATCACCTAAACAATTCAGATTTAAAACCCCATAAAATTGAAATAAAAAACACCCCGAAGTAACACAATTTTGTTATGGAGGATTTTATTTAGCAGAACAGTTTTATGCACCAATTTCCTAGACTGTTTTTCCTTTCTCAAATGTTTGACTCCGTAAAAAGGTCTGAGACGGTGGAACTGGGAAATGAGTTATATTATATAGTTGCTTGGTTTGGGAAGCACAAGGTCCATTAATTAATTTAGCATAAGGAAAATTAAATTATTTCATATAAATGTCTCGTGAAAACTAATGTGAACGTTCTATTAATCTATAACAACTTATAAGCAGCACCGTTGGCAGAAGTTGACCGACCAAGTTTCTTGTCCATTGCGATCACTGACTACGTGTTCTGCCGACCACCGAATTGAAAAAAAAATGATAAAAGTGTAAAATATTCAGAATCATATATCCGTTGTCATGCACACTAACAACCACTTTATAAAAAATGAAGAAATTACCAGTTTTCAGATCCAAAATCAGGAAATTCTCTTTGCGTTTACACAAGTTTTTAGAGTCTCTTACTGTAGACATATTTACTATATGATAAAAAAAACTATAGCTGATGTAACATAACAGCAATGGCATGTCCTTGAGGCTAAGTGTTTTCTATTACAACCATACAACATAAAAAATAATAGGAGAATTCAGTGCGTGTGTGTACACATTAATATGGGGGTGTTGACAATAATGAAGTGATGATGGTGACAATAAGAAATTTGTTGTGGCTTGACTTGAGATTGACTTGGGATGCGAAGGTAGGTTCGAGGCATTGAGACTACTTGCATGCACACGCACATGACACGTTCTCGTTTTGGAGGATCCTTCGCGGAAGGCACAACAGCGTGTTTGTTTGTGAACTGTTGTGTGATCTTGGGGCACTCTCCCAAGTCCAAACAAAACCAATGACCTTTTGTTTGATGATCCTCGTACATAAGACATGTCACAATGGTTTGAGAAAAGGGGAATGTGCATGTAACCAAACTCCTACGTCCAATCACCAACCAACACTGTGCATGTATCCCCTATCATACGGCGAATACTAAACCCTCTCATGAATTTGATTGTTTCAGAGGAGAATCAGTCATCTTGTGACATATTAATTGTTGACATGCACGGTGTATTTTATATGGATTGTTAGTAGTAGTTTTGGAAGAACCTGCTTTATTATAATGCTTTAATTGGCTATGATTTATTTTTGTATGGAAAGATCTTTGTTGGTTGATTCGATGGAGTTGTTTTTTGGATGAATGAACCACTGTAAGCAACTAGGTAATTAAAGACTTATTATACTATGTAGGATGAATATATTACTATATTTTTGCCAAAGTAAAATGAAGCAACAGTATTACAAATATGAACTAGTATGAAATGAAAATGCATATAAGTCTTATATATTAAGGTAACCTATTCAACCGTGTAAAAAGTTTGATGTTCATGTTGGAACATAACTTGCGTTCATAACAAGATTGGGTGAAGTCTGAAGAAAAGTCTCCAAATGTCAATCTGTGATTAGGATAAAAGAAGTAATTTTGTGAGTGTCTGAAAGCAGAAACGAGAGAAAGTAAAAGTATTATCGTAAGAAAACAGTTTAAGTACAGTTACATAATGAGTAATGATATCTTGCCATTTCTTTACATAATATATATCACTTTAAACGAACTTGGAAGGATATGATTATTAGTGCCTATACTTCAGAAAGTACAAACCCTCACAAAAACATAACCTAGATTAATTATTGAAGATAAAATGTGTTTCATGTGAAAAAAAATATGATAAATGATAAAGGGGGGTAAAAATATATGAAAAATATCGACTTAGGTAAAAATCTGTTTGAGTTATGTACTACTACTATAGTTGTACAGCTGACTGACCATTAACTATATCTTAAATACTCTTCGATCACCCTAAAGATACAATGATCATAGTTTCAAAAGAGATTATTGACAAACAATTTATTACTGCCTAATATATATGATTAAGAAGGTAACTAAGACACATTTAACACTTGAACCATTGGTCTATGAAGAAAAGACCCAATTACAAGCATATACATAAGAACACATGTCAAGACAAAAGTTAACGTAAAATATTTAGACTGTTAACTAATTTGAATTTGAATGTAGGAATACTTGCTCAGACCAAAAAGAAAAAAGAAGTTCACCAAAAAGAGAAGGATATTGTCCACCAAGAAAAACTGGAAGTTGGGAATTGAAGAATTGACCGAAGACTTAGTAGTATTCAGGATTAAGTGATCTTGTAATAACAAGTTCATTTATAATTTCTTTAATTATATTCTTAATGTGTACTACATATTATTGGTTAAATTTGAGGTTGTAGCCTTAATAAATACCTTATTTGTTAGGTAATGTTTCAGCACATCAACCCTTGATTAAAAAAAAAAAAAACTAAAGATCATGTGAAATCAAAATATACTGTTATAATCAAATAAATGAATTTTTTTTATCACTTTTTGATCTAAGGTATTTGTAATTTTCATATAACACTTCTAAAATTAAATTTGAATTTATTTTATTTATCTTAATCATGTTTAAAGGTGTAAAAATGAATACAATTCAATGGATACACTCGATTAATTGCATGTATTAAGAATGATTGAATCATGAAATTTAGATTAAAACCTGTTTTTACGTAGAGATAACAAACTGTGCAAGTTAACCATTACGGACCTACCCAAAATAACTTGTGAATTACATAAAATTGGGCTAAAATGGTTTAATTTTATTTGCTTTTCTAATTTGATGATTAAGTCTAACCACCTATGTGGGTTGTAGAGTTTTTTGGTCAGTCCACTATATTTTGTCGGATGATTTTTTTTTTTCTAATTTCTTGAAAATTGAATATTGAAAATATCGTGTAGTTATTTTTATTTACATATTTATTTTAGTGTAATTAATAAAACACAGATAATTATTTATTATATTTTTCATTTACAATAGATCGAAATGTGATACCATGTCAATCATTATAATTATTTAATATGGAAAAAACTTACATATTATAAGTTGGTATCGATCATTTCATAAAATCTAAAAGAGTATATATCCTTAATTTTAAATCTATATATTATAATTTAACTATATTTTTAAATAATGTGAAATTTTTAATATATTTAATATTCACATATTTCATGTAAAAAATGTCAAGTGTAAGAATAAAAAAATGTTTGATAAGATATAGATAACATGATTTGTTTAACAAATCTTATCAAGATAAATTTTTAATAAATTTAGATACTAGATACTATATACTATTTTAAGAAAATAAACTCTTAAATTTAATTTAATTTTACAAAATTAATTTAGTAAAGTCAAATTTACACTTATTTATATATTATAATTTTACAATATCTTTAAATGATGTAATCTCTAATCATATATTTAATCTCTTATTGATGACTTTGAAAATATTTTAAAAGTTTTATTCCATTGTAAAGTTAAAAAAAGTAAAAGAAAAAAAAAATAACACATGTGCATCTTAACTTTCTAAGTAACATGTCAAACAAATTAAAATTTCAAAAGTTTACCATTATATATATATATATATAACTTAAAATAACCTACTATAACTTTATAAAGACCGTTTAAATAAAAAAAATGAAAGTTTTAGACAATGCTATAGACTATTATTAGTGTACTTTCTTAACAAAATTTAATCAGAAGCATTAGTTTGAACATGGTCCTGCTAGCTGGGCCCAAGTCCGATTATAACATGGATTTTGTCGAACAAAGCTAAAAAGCCTTTCATTTAATTCGGGTTCAGAATTTTATAACCTATATCGTATATATTAGAAAACGGGCTAAGGTCAACTCAACTAGTGTAATCCATTTTACAATGTCTATTTAATAGGGTTCTTAAATAGTATAAAAATTACGATTAATGATCTAAGTTGTTTTTTCTCATAATAAACTTAACACGAGTTCAATACAAAATTTTTAATAATTGTTAAAGTGTGCTAAAGTACACGCTAAAAAAAAAAAATCTAACATTTATATCTATAATTTAATTTTGGGATAAATAGTAAGTTTTATTTCTGAAAGTGTGAAATATGATCAATCTAATAATTAAAAGTACAAAATTTATAAAACCATTCTTAAAAGTGAAATATTTGTTTCAATATGCTTCTATAGTTAAATTTAAACTATTAAAATCAACACCTATGTGTAATGATTGATATTGTACGTATGATAATATTTGATAAGAAAGATGGTTTTTAACTTTTTAAACTTTTCGCATTATAGCATATCATTTTGAATTTAGTGTTTGAAGTCAATATCTTATTAGCATTTTGATTTCTATTTTTGTTACATTAAGTATTTTAGTATTTGAAAGATAAAATGAATTATAAAGTTTATAAGAGAAAGATAAAAAATCATGAGAATTAATGAATGGAAGTAGGAGAATATGTCTTTTTTAATAATAATAATAATAATAATAATAATAATAATAATAATAATAATAGTAATAATAGTTGAAAACGCCTTAGGCTGAGTTTAAGGGAGGGTGAATTGAACTTTGAAATATTTTTAAATAGTTTTCACAATTTTAAAAACTTTAATGAATCTCAATGCTAAAGATATAAGGTGTAGTGAAGAAATAAATTGATTCCAGCCAGGAATGAATCAATTTGTTTTACTGGCAGAGAGTAAATTTTAAACAGTACACACAACAGATTCACAATCACACAGTAGCACCTTATGCAGATCAAATTCACACATTTTCTAGAGCAATACTACACTAAGAAATGAATCACACAAAGTTACAAATTTGATTAAGAGTAAGGAAGAACAAAATTACAAAATTTACTAATTTGAAATACTTAACACAGTTCTATGTTAATTTCAGTCAATATTAACAAATCTGATAAAGTCTCCTAACACTAGCAAGATTGCAGAGGGTAATTATCAAAATCAAGATTCAATTTTAGTAGTTGATACAAACTTGAGAATTATACAGAATGCAAATTCAATTGTCCAGTTATACTAAGAACTCAAAATAAGAACACAAATTCTACAGTACCACACCTATTCAAACAGAGTTTCAATTCTTTGTAAAATCACAGATCCAGAATTTTATATGTAATACAAAATTTGAAAAGCAACAATCTGTTAAGCAAAATTTCTTTGGCAACTACAGCAAATTTATTAGAACCAACAACGAGTTCAAGTTATAACGAACAAATTCAATTCTCAGCAAAGAACTTAAACCACTTTTTATCAAGATTACCAGGAATTAATTCAACTTTCAATTAAATTCAATATGCAGTGCAAGAATAATACAGAATTGAAAGAGAAGGGTCAAGAACAACAGAACACAGTCAATTATACTGGTTCACCCTTCCTCAAGGGCTACGTCCAGTCTCCTTTGCCCCTCAAGGAAAGAAAATTTCACTAACTTTAATCAATTGTTCAAACACAAACAATTACACAATTCTTACTCCTCGTAAGAATCAAACACACACTGAATTGAGCACCTACTCCCCGTAGTCCCCACTCAAAACAACAATCACACACAGGCTAAGACCTATAGCCTACAACAATACACTATTTCAAAAGTTTCACATATTTACAATCAATTTACACAAATCTTGATACAAAAAAGGATGAAGAATGGTAAAGAAAAGAAACTTCCTGATTGGCGCACAGAAGGGGCCTTTGCACAGTGTTGAAGAACTCCAATAGCACAGTGTTGGTCAAGCGTTACTCTTCAACAAAAAACCTCAATTGATTTTTCTCAAGAATTTCTCCAAATGCCCAAAAGTGTTTTTCACAGTATTCTGCTGTATTGATTCTCAATTTTCATTTTTCAGTGTATGAGGCATGTTAGAAACCTTGTTATTTTTATAGAAGAAAAAGTGTCAATTCTGTTTTCAAAAAACAATTAATTCAGTTCTGCCAAGCATCGAATAACTTGATTTCATGAATACTGAAATCGCTTTATTTTTATCCAGTGCAGTATTTAAAAATCAGTTTAAATCAAAACTTAGCTAACTCTTTTTTTTTAGACTTTTGCCAATCAAGCTCACACCCACTCACACCAGACCAAGACCTAAACCATATTCAATTGCTTGCTTACTTTGTCTTGTTGGACTTGTCTTATATAGCTTCATCAAATCATTAATCTTGTGAGAGTACTAATAATAATAATAATAATAATAATAATAATAATATATATTGTAGTACTTAATTAAAAATATTCAAAATATTTTTAGGAATAAGAAGTAGGTGGTTATGTTTAATAAGGATATTCAAAACTGAACCAATAAAAAAATCAATCAAAACTTATTATTTTTTTGGATTACATGGATCTATTTTTTCTTCAACAAAAACGATTTAATTTGAATCTCACACTAAAAGAAAAAATTGAAGTGTACCAAATCCAACCATGTTGCTTATTGTATTTAAATGTACGAGTACATCTCTTAAGGATTATTTTACAATTTAATTATATTGTAACTACCATACAATTATAATTATCAAGACATGATAAAAGTTATATTGTAATTATAAAATTATCTAGTTTATTTATGGATATAAGAGAAAGTTGAAAGTGTACATATAACTACAATTATAAAAAAAAGAACATAACATTTTTATTTAATGATTTTGTATTGTAAAATATTTAACAATTGTGTAGTAAAGGAAATAGCTACAATCGATTCAAACTAATTACAAAAAAATTGTTTGATTTGGTTTGAATTTTTATTATGAAATCAAATCACACACATTGCATTTTTTTTTGTTTTATTTAAATAATTTTATTTAATAAAAGTTTAACCAAACCATAAATACCCGTTCAATGATTATTATTATAACAACTATTAAAAAATCTACTTTTATATTAATGCAATTAGTCAATCTGTCACATGTTAAGCATATCAAAGATTTGGAGATGAACAACATGTTCTCCAATACAACAGAAATTTAGCTTTAGTAGTTTGGAAAAGGACACTAAACTATAAATCAAAAAGTAATTTACACACTAAACACGTATCACATGTTAATAGGGTATTAAGAAGTTGTATTTCTAATATATGCAAAGTTTTGGTATTATAAAGTAGATAAAGATATTTTGGTTGAGTGGTTTAGCTAATTTAGAAAAGATACAAGTATATGAATATATCTTATAAGATTGGGAAGAAATCTTTTCAAATGTTAATCATCATGTAAATAAACAATATATTATATAAAAGAAGTGTTACCTTTAACATATTAAATTTAGCCATAAAACTATTGAAGATAATTTGTACTTTAAAAAATATTTTAATAATTATTCTATTTTCAAAGATTAAATTAAACCTGATTCACAAAATTCACTGTTTATCCTTTAATTCTGATTGCATACTTTTCCTTCTACTATTCGCTTGTTTTATTTTCTTATCTTATACTTTAAATAATTTTTACATTTAAAAATTATTTTAACTTTAAAATGTTCACCACTTTACTTTTTGCTGCTTTATGTAATGTCAAATTATTGAAAGTTGTTTTTATTAGAGACATTTTTGCAATTCAAAACTAGTGTATGTTTTCTTTTCTAGATTCTGCATTTGTCTTCGTAATTTTATACTATATCAAATTTACTTTGTATCGGATTAGTATTTTGTTTAGAGTGTATATCCATGTTAAGGACAATAAAGTTAGAGTCATTATCAAATTTTATTTTATTAAATCAACAATAATTCGTTAATTAAAATCTTGATGAATGAATTTCCAGTAGTATAAATCTAATAACAGATATAAAAAATATGTGGTAATATATTTATTTTTACTTTTCAAATTTTTTTACACCAGTTAAAAGTTTAGTAAGATATAATTATTTTTTACACCGATCAAACCGTTAAAGTTTCAAACCGTAAAAAAAAAGGCCTTTTAAAAACTCTTCTTTGCCATGTTCTAGATCTAATTCATCTCTCATGGTTCATTTTAGATTTGTATAATCAATGTTGAAAAAGAAGATCTTTTACATTGATCTATTTTATAACCGATTAAAAACTGCATTATCTAACTGATTCTAAGATCAATTTAAAATTCAAAAACATCATGTATTAGAATTGGTTCTTTTTTAAACGATGACACTTATTATGCAATTAAGAAGATCCTTATTTTTTATATTATAATTGGAGAAAAATGACAAATTAAGTGTACTAACTCTCAAAGAACAGTAGATACCACAAGAGTGTACACATGCCAACAATGTGTTCCTCTTGTACAAGACAGGACATACTTTAATACCATATCCTATCTCAATCAGTATACTAATCTAAGAAAAAAGATCACCCAAATCTTATAAACAAATTTTTTAATGGTATTTCTAACTAATGTGATGCAAATTAAGATACATGATAAAACGTCGAGCAACTGTATTAGACTAAAGAAGGGTAGATATGAGTGATATGAAAATACCAATGCTAGCTCATTATACAGGTATGACATAGTTAAGAAAATCTTAGGCAAAATTTTCAATTATCTACAATAAGGTAATTCTAAAAGATTTAAGAAAGAGAAAACAAATTATAATGCTTTATTAAGAGAAAGAAAAATCCCCTTAAAGAATAAGAGGATTATCATCTTAAAAATTTGATTTACTTACAATATATATGGATATGGACGATGTTTGTTGAAGATCTTATCTTGATTAGATATAAGATCAATTCATATTATATAAGTAAGTGCAAACATTACTTTATAATACACTTTTGTAAGGTTGTAATAATATATATACATGTATGTGCATAATAAAGAAGATTACACGTTTTCTCTTTTTATCTTTATCTAACATGGTATCAGAGCTATCTAGTCTTAACATAGTATTAGAGCATTGCAGTTGTGTTCGCTGAGATTACGTGCATCACATCTCTTCTTAAATAACTTCATATTTCATCTGCACTTCCGGTTGTCTATTCAAATAATCTTAGAGTTGTTCTTCTAACTGCAAATCTTGTCTCACATTCAAAGTCAAAACATTTTGAGTTGGAATTATATTTTATACCTGATTAAGTTCAAAAAAAAGTTGGTTCATCTTCTTGGATGATATCAAATAACTGATATTCTTACAAAACCTAGGAAAATCTTTTCATATTTTCTGAGATAAACTTATGGTACTCCCAAGACCACTCATAAGTTCACGGGAGGTGATAATATGTGTAGTATTGTGTAACTAATTTTAGTTTCTCAATCTATTATTTAAACCGTTGTATCCATACATACGTGCATAATAAAGATTGCAACATTCTCTCTTTCTATCTTGATCTAGCAGGTTGAGTTAAATTTTAAAGTCTATTTTTTAAAATAATATTAGATTCATTTAAAGTATATATATTTTAACAAAATTTGATGAATTTATCATGTCACTTGCCATTAAATCATTATTGAACCATCCATTAATATATATTCTTATAAGTAAGTATAAACCTCACTTTACATATATAAGTTGGGTTTCTAAATTTTAATTAAGTTTAAAATCCACTTCTCAACCATGTTATTTTCATTGTAAAAATTATAATTTTGTTTTAAAAATATGCAACATAATATAAATTATAAAAATAAAACTCCATATTCATTTAACAACAACTCTGATAATATCTAAGATATTGTATTTAAGTTTTATAACAAGAAAACTTTTTTTTATGTATTCTAAAATACTAAATGAATTGGTGAAATACAAAAATTTAGTGGTTTGGCATTGGAGAAGAATTCACATAACATTGTATGTGATGTTTATAGTAAAATGAAAAGCTTGGTGGGACAATTTAAGTGTCCTTACTAAACAAAGAGAGAGGAAAAAGAAGGAAATGATTAATCGTGATGTTTGCATGGTGAGCACAAAATATGGAATGTTTTGAGTGCATTTGCACAACATGGGCTCATCATAAACCATTAATGACCTCTCTTTTGTCCCTCTCTTTCCAGACAAAGTTCCGCACCATTGCAATTTGCAACAAACCCGTTTCTCATCTTCTTCCCAATTTTCATGCATATCTCAATTTTCAAGTCAACAAATTAGAATTAGTATTTTTTATGTCAATGCTGCAAAGCATATTGGGGTTTCTGATCCTTTGTAGATAAGCAATATGCATTACACGTCTTTACTTCTGATTATTAAATGGCTTTATCTCCTCCTTTTGAAGATGAAAAGGAAAAGGAAAAAGGCTTCACTGCCTTGTTTTTAGTTTCAATTTGACTCATAGTGGAGGCATAAAGCAAAATGGCTGAGCTAACATTAAGAAAATGTTCTCTTCACCACCAACTTTTTTCATTTCTTGTTTAAGAAAATTTTGACCTGAGACCTGCTTAGTATATTCTTATAACATACTATTCTGACTTTTTCCTTCTCTTAGCTCTTCTATTTTGTAAAATAAAAATCTTGAGGTTAAACAACTTTAATTAAATATTTTCTATTTATAAAACGAAAATAAAATAAATAATAATTTATTTAATGAGTAAACTTATGGAGTAGTTAATTTTATTGTCTAATCTTGAATTTATATCCTAGCATATTGAGTTTGATTTATTCCTTTTAAATAAGAAAAAAAATTAGGATTTGTTCTCGTTGTCTTCTTGTCAATGAGTGGAGTGATTTCTCTTGCATTTATCAGTATTTTTTATATATTTTGGTTGCTCTTAAATTACATTATTAAAACTTAATCAAATTAATTTAATTTTTTTTATAAACCATGTTAAATTTCTTCTCTTTTTTATTTTGAGCTCTTGTGCACTACTAAGTGCACAAATTGTTGTTGGTGTTTGGTATTACTCAATGGTCTGCTAAATTGTACACGAGTAAGATGTAGAAAACGAAATTTTTAAACAATCCATATAAATGAAACCAAATCAATTATAATTAAAAAATAAAACTTGAAACTTTATTATTTTACTTCCACATAACAGCTGGCACAAGTTTTTCATTACTATTTGAAAAAAAAAAATACTTGAAAAAATTAAAAAAGAATTGGGTTTTACTTCTGATAAAGGTGAAAAGTGCCTGTCGTAGACCACACAAACTAATATTTTACCTTAGAAGTCACCTTAAAAAAATTATTTGTTTATAATAATCTTGGTTTGAAACTGTTAAATCATTTTAAAGATCAGAGTGTTTTTTTTTTTTTTAAATTAGCGAAAGAAAAAACGAATAACTTTTTTTAAAACTAAAATAAATTAAACCTTCTTTTATGAAAAAAGGAAAAACATATTTTTCATTTAAAAATTATACATGAATCCAAGTTGGTTTAGTGGACAAGACTTAATTCTATTTTCAACTTATTTTTGTATATGTTACTTTTTGCAATGATTAAACTTTTTTTGTGATTTTGAAGTGTTATACTTAAATTATACAAATTAAAGTTAATTAAAAATAAAGTTTCTTGTTAAGAGTATAATATTTGGTGTTAGCAACATAATTTTTTATCTTGAAACCGTTGGTGTTGGTGAATGTAGTTTTGAAAAGATGTGGACACCAGACACCGCGTCACACAAATAGATGATGCGTTCCGGCAATATGCTAGTCAAGTCATGAACCACGTTGCTTAATCCTCATAACCACCACCTTATCCAAACCAGGTACTTCACCGAGTAAGCACGCTGCATTATCACCATTTTTATTATTTCTATATTCCACTCTTCTTCGTGTCTTAGTGTCAAAGGATCTAAATTGAAACTCCTAAGAAACTATGTTCCTACGCGTCACTTTTTCCTTCCTCCCAATATTGCCACATATTCGTGGCCCCATTCACAGGCCAAATGGCAAGGTTCTGGAGTTCTAGTAGCTACTTTAAAAGGGTTCTAAAATAATCAAGGAATGAAGGTTGAAATTGAATCCTGGTTTATTTTTTTTCAATGACAAAAGTCATGTTTACGTGGACAAACAAACCCTACCTTCATTCCATTCCGTAACGCTTTGTCCAATTTCAAAGCCTCATTCGATCAAGTTCAATTAATTTCTAAGTCCCTCCCAAGCAATTACGCGCTCCCAAGTGGTGCGCCACAAAGACCTCTAGTTCTACATTTTTTACATCTTCTAATTTGCCAAAAGGAGTAAGCCACAAGAAAAATAAAGTTGGGGACTAGAGCACTAACTTTGCTGTTTAAGGTGAAGTATTGCATTTATACTAAATCGGGATTTGGTGGTTTTTCTCTCTATAATTTAGGCTGAATTAGGCAAACCAAAACCAAAAGTTAGAATTATATGATCCGAAAACAAAGCTGGGTCTGGTACATGATGACACCAGGTGCCACATACTTAATAAGGAACCGCGTGCCCAATTTTTCCATCAATTTCTCCACAAAAGAGAGAACACCCCACAAACATCTTCTGAAAGATACTATCAGATTTGGGGACCTTACCAAAGTCCAAACTCTTCACATGCAAACAAAGTTTCCAAAACTACACCTCCAAATAAAAATGCGAATAAACAAATAAAAAAATCCATTGGAATTGGGGCGACGCACGTCACAGGGTTGTGGTTAAACTAAACCTTCCAGTGACTAAAGCCACACACAAGCATCTTTCATGGCATCTACATCCAGACATCTCCCAATTCATCTTCTTTACGAGTCTCTAGTGTTGTCTCCACAACTCCGTGGACCAACACATTTGCGCCACGTGGGGCCTCCCCCATCTACTTTCATTTTACCACCACCACCGTGGTATGTTATGTTCTGTTCCCTTTGCCAACTATTAACATCTACCTCTCAACCAGAAAACTCTTCCATTCCTCTTCACAACCACATGTTCCAATTAATATTCCCACGCAACACGACAAAATACAACCACAAAATCAACCCCTCCCATGTCCTAATAATAATAATAGATAAAAACCCAATACCTCTTCTCCCCCAATTGAATCTAAAATAAAATATATATTGAATTTAATAAGAATTTTGTAAATTGAATAAATATTGAGAAAGTAAGATTGGAAATAGAAATTGAATGATGAAGTGGTGTGTGGATAAGGATTAAAAAACTAATCCATCAGCATAAGAAAAGAACAGTGTCCAGTGCTTCATTCCCACAATCCTTCATTTACGTCAAAAACATTACCGCCCAAAACTTTCAGATGTCCATCTCAACGTCACCACCGCTTTTTCTTAATTATCCACTTTCATAAATGCCACGCTGTACAACCAAACCATTTTTTGAAAACACCAAACCAACACCGAATGTTATCTTATGTTATTAGAACTAACAAACATCCAAACACCAACGCACCACCCACTTCGTTGCTTATATATACCCCCACAGGGAACTCTCACACAAATGTCAATTACCATACTTTACACTTCCATTCCAACTCAAACAAACAATAAATAAACTATGACTTCCTGGGTGAGAGGCAAGTGCATCGGTAAGGGTGCGTTTGGTGTTGTCAACGCGGCGGCTTCCAAAGCTGATGGACACGTTTTCGCGGTGAAGTCCGTGGATCGTGGAGCGGGGCTCCCTCATCAGCTGGAGGCGTTGGAGAACGAGATTCGGATTCTCAAACGCGTGGCGTCGCCGCATGTGGTGGCTTATCTCGGCGACGATGTTACGTGCGAGCAGGGCGGAACGGCGTCGTTTAGGAACCTTCATTTGGAGTACATGCCAGGTGGCACCGTCGCTGATCTGGACCCCGCTGACTTGGACGAGGGTTTGGTGAGGCGCTACGCGTGGTGCCTCGTGAGCGCCCTGCGTGACGTCCACGCGCAGGGCTTCGTGCACTGCGACGTCAAGGGGAGGAACGTGCTCCTCTCCGGCAACCGTGCCGCTGCGAAACTCGCCGACTTCGGCGCGGCGGTGGAAGTCGGAGCTTCGTCGGAATTGTTGCCACGCGGCAGTCCGATGTGGATGGCGCCGGAGGTGGTGCGCCGGGAGCGGCAGGGGCCGGAGTCCGATGTGTGGTCGCTCGGTTGCACGGTGATCGAGATTGTCAACGGGAAACCGGCGTGGGAGGATCACGGCGTGGACACGCTGAGTCGAATCGGTTACTCGAACGACTTGCCGGAGTTTCCGAGCAAACTGTCGGAGCTAGGGAAAGATTTTCTAGAGAAGTGTCTGAGAAGAGAATGGAGTGAACGGTGGAGCAGCGATCAGCTGCTGCAGCATCCATTTTTGCTTCCCTACACCGTAGTTGAATGGTCTCCTCGTTGCGTTTTGGACTGGGTTGACTCGGAGTTCGCAGAGTCAGAATACAGCGAATACAGCGAATACAGCGACCGAGAACAAGAACGAGGGTCGTTAGAATTCAACCGTGAAGAGAATTCAGTTAAAAATAGAATTAGTAAATTAGCAACAGTGTCGAGGGTAAATTGGGAAACAGAGGGTTGGGTAGCGGTGAGGGAAGTTGAACTCAAGGAAGAATCATGTTCATCTATAACAAGAAGTGAAACAGAGTATGGGGTAAATTGGGAATTTAGGAATGTAGGGAGTTGTTGGGAATGCTGGCATTGTGGAGGGGTAAGTGGGGAAATAGAAAAGTTGAGTGAGGAGTGTAAGAGAGGTGGAGATTGGATCTGTGATGGGTATGGGTTGGAAAAGGTGGGTTGGGTTGGGGGAGGGGGAATATTGAGCATTTACAGTTGTAAAACTTTGATGAGGTGTTATTTGTTGTTGTTGATGTATTTAAATATATTATGCTTTTGGATTATTTATGGTGTTTATCTTTTCTTTACTACATGAGATTGATCAGAAATTGGGGGTGGTGGGTGATGGGACAATAAATTGGGTGGATTGTAGAAGAAATTGATTAGGTTGGGTGGTGTGAACTGTGAAGAGAGAAATGATGCACAGTTGGGCACATGATGGATGCCCAGCTTTAGTCTTGTGGCAACGATATGGGAGATCTGAACTGGGATGGGGATTTCAAATAACAAATTCAAAATAAAAACCAGGAAAAGGTCTAGTAAAGCATAATACAACAATGAGGTCATTAGATAATCATATAATGATCTCCTACACACTATTGATTAACTGTGGAAATCAGGTTAAATTTGATGAATTAATTCCATTAATTCTTTAAAAACATGAGAGAGATCTTCCACCACAAGTACAATCTCTCAGATTCTTATTCACTTTTTACTTCAACTCTCCATTTTAATTGGAGATCTTCATTTTGTAAGTCCAATCAAGGATCTACAATTTAATCTTTACTTAAAAATTACTTTTAAAATCGATTAATTAATTTTTAATTATCTATAATTTATAATTGTTCTTTTGATTACAAACATTAATTCCTCTCATTAATTGAAAAATAATAAAAGAATTAAATATCCATGGACCACATATAATTGTAAATCAATATTTTAGCATATTAGATATTTATTTTAATATTTTTTTTCTTCTTCTTCTCCATATTTCTTCATTAATTTCTTTTTCTTTTCGTTGATGAGAATGAAATCTTTACTAACTTCCCTCCTATTTTTAGTTATTAGATAAAATTGTTACTAATTATGATCAAGATAGTTATCAAATTAGATTTTAGTTGTTAAATAATTATAGAATAAAATAATGATTGAATTTAGTGGCTAAATAAGTCAAGATAATTTGTGTCTAACATTATCCTCCAATTTTTAGTTATTAAATAAAATGTTTACTAATTGTGATCAAGATAATTATCAAATTAAATTTTGGTTGCTAAATAATTATAAAATAAAAGTAATGATCGAATTTAGTGACTAAATAAGTCAAGATAATTTGTATCTAACATTATCTACCAAGGTTTTAGTCACTTAATTGGTATCTAATTAAGTTAAAGACTAATTTAGAATCTAAGGGTATAATTGGCTAAAACCTTGATAACTAATGTTAAATATCAATTATTTTGACTTAATTGGTTACTAAATTCAATCATTACTTTTATGTTATAGTTATTTAGCCACCAAAATCTAATTTAGTGATTATTTTAGTCACAATTAATAATAATTTTATTTAGTAGCTAAAAATTGGTCTTGTTCTCTTGTAATGTAATATTATGAATTGCATTGAATGAGTTGAACTTTGCAAAACTTCATTAAATATAATAGATTTAACATATTAATATCATTGTTTAAATCTATAACTCCATTATACTATAATATGTATTTAAATCAATTCAACTTAACATACTTCAAAACTTACATTCCTCTCTAACTTATAATTTGTCGATGTCATTATCATTTAACATTCTCGAATACTCATCCCAAAACATATTTCACGTTATCTTCAAAAACTTTTTAAACTTTGAGTTAAATATTCATCAAAATTATCAATAGATAATATATATGATAATATATAAATTCTAACAGTGCATTTATGTAATAATGATAAACATCTTCTACCAAGTGTATCAAATCTTATTAAAAAATACAGATTGTGATTACGAAGAGCATCAACAATTTGAAAAAATGATTACTTCCACATTCAAAGCTTTCGTCGAAACTAACTTTTTACTTTTTATGTATACAAAATTTTCTAAAGAGAAATCAATAACCAAGTAAGTGTAATCGTCCTCATGATTTATAACTCTTCTTTGTCTAAATTGATTACCGATCTCCACTTAGTGTTGAACTTCAGCTAAGTATGTTAGGATTTTTTTTTATTAAGTGTTTCTTGAAACATTATATCCCAAAGTGCATCAAAGTCAAAATCTAAAATCATTTTAACAAGTAAATGGAGATACATTGAACAAGATTATAAAAAAAATATAGAAATGTGCATGTCTTTTGGAATTAAAACATTAGAACCAACAATTATGAAAACGTATTAGACTGAGTTCAAGAGGGGGTGAATTGAATTTTGAAAGATTTTTGCAGTTTAGACCTCTGAAAAACTGTTTTCGCAATTTGAAAAACTTTAGTGAATCTCAATGATTGAGAATATAAAGTACAGCAGAAAATAAATCGGCTTCAATCTCGAATGAATTGATCTATATTAGATGTTGAGTAAAATACAAACAAAATGAATTACAGTTACAGTTTAACACAATCAAGATTTCTAAAATAGCATAAACAAGATATATGTAGTTTTTATCAAAATAATATAAAACACATAATTAACTATGATAGAAATTCAGCCAAGATATTATAATAAAATCCTACAATTCAACAACAGATCTGAATCAATACCAACCAAGAATATCAAGTCCAATGCAACTATATTAAACACAACAGTTCTGCAGTGACTCAATATAAAGACAATCAATGCCAAAGATTAAAAACAGATATTAAAATTCAATTACTGCAACAATTTCAGTTTTACAAATTATGCAGAATACAATTTGACACACACCAGTTGTGATTTGAAATCAAAATCAAGAACACTAACTCTGCATAAGAATCACAAACCAGTTCGCAACTCAAAATTATTACTATATCACAAAACCATATTGTTTTTTCTATTCAGAGATGCTACAGACCTTTATCAAGCCAAAGATAAATTCAAATTCAAATTACAGTGAACAAACCCCAATTTGCAGTATAGCAATTAAACCAATTATGCTTCAGATTATCGAGAATCAATTCAATTATCTTTTAGTTTAAGTATGCAACTCAAGAACAGATTAGAATTGAAAGAGAAAAGTCAAGAACAACAAGACACAGTCAATTATACTAGTTCACCCTTCCTCAAGGGCTACGTCCAGTCTCCTTTGCTCCTCAAGCAAAGAAAATTTCACTAATTTCAATCAATTGTTCAAACACAAACAATTACACAATCCTTACCCCTCGTAAGAATCAACTACCCATTGAATTGAGCACTTACTCCCCGTAGTCCCCTCTCAATTCAGCAATCACACGTAAGGCTAAGACCTATAGCCTAGAACAATGCAATCTTTCAAATGTTTTACAAATTTATAATCAATCAACATATATCTTGATACAGAAAGGGATCAAGAATGGTCAAGAAAAGACTCCCTGATTGGCACACAGAAAATGCCTTTTGCATAGTGTTGAAGAACTCCAATAGCATACTGTTGGTCAAGCGTTACTCTTCAACAAAAAGTCCCAACTGATTTTTCCTAAGAACCTCTCAATTTTTCAAAAGTATTTTTCACAGTATTGTGTTGTATTGATTCTCAATTTTTCGCTTTTTCAGTATATGGTGCATGTTAAAAACCTTGTTGTTTTTATAGAAGAAGCTTCAATTTTGTTTTCAAAAAGCAGTTTCAGTTCTGCCAGGCATCGAATAACTAGATTTCATGAATATAGAAATCGCTTTATTTTTGCCCAGTGTAGTGTATTTCAAACCAGTTTGAACCAAAACTTAGCTAACTCATTTTGTTTAGATTTTTAATCACTTTTAGACCATTGTGCTGTTGGACTTCTTCTCAACTATGCATAGGTTCTTTGCCAATCAAGCTCACACCCACTCACACCAGACCAAAACCTAAACTACATCTAATTGCTTTCTTGCTTTGTCTTGTTGGGCTTGTCTTGCTTGACTTCATCAAATCATTAGTCTTGTGAGAATATTAGCAAATTAGTTTTACAATTATTACTTTTACAATGGTTAATTTTACAATTACTACTTTTACATTAACTACTATAATCTATAATCTATAATGACAATCAACTAAAATTGCATATAATAAAATTACACATTAAACTTGTGTATAAGATAATTACACGTGACTTTATGCTTTTTACTTGATCGTTTGTATATTTATAATGTGTCTTTTATTATAATTTCACATAACAACGTTATATATTATTTTTTTACCTCTTATATTGTTAGAATTCTTTTGTTCACAACAATTTTTTTTCTAATTACAACTTTCATTTTTCTCAAGTTTAATATTAGTGCAAATATCATGATTCATCATGGTGTGTCAACTTTTAAAATATAAGTTGGAATTTTTGTATAAAATAATAATCAGTATTCTTCAATAGCAGAAATGTTTATTCCTTTTAAGTGATTTCTTTATATTAATATGATCATTTAGGTTTATTTTTTAATAGTCTTCATGCATGCTCCAAATAAAGTTAGAATCTTTACCTTTCTTCTAAGTCTTTCTAAATGATAATATGCATTGATAATTACATTATTCACTATGCAACTATTTTTTTTTTTTCCAAATCAGCAACTTTCTTGGAATAACTCTTGAACCTCAAAACACCAAAATTTGTTTATCGATAAAATTTTACTTGATTTAATGTCCTCTTGTATATTTATTTAATTTTTTTAAACTATCTATCGCTCTTAATTTAGAATGATCTCTTAATTACGGATTTATCCAATGAGAATTAAGTCAAAAACTAATAAGATGAGTATCATTTCTAATTAAAAAGTAAATTTTATTTTTTATTTGTATAGAATTTAGTCTTTCTTATGTGATATTTTCTATTTTCTAACTTAATTTAAGTAGGAAATTGTGAAGATTGTATTTTAACATCATTATGGAAAGGAATTTATGAACTGTTGTATTATTAGATGGTTTATCAAATATTGTTCAAAATTTGTGGTTAACTTCAAAGAAAAGTTGAATAATAAGTTTAAGAATTTCTGATGAAAGGAAATTAAATATTTTGCATCATGTTCAGATAATGATTGTCAAAAGGGGAAAAAAGACGAGAAATTTGAAAATTTTCAACCATTAGTTGCGTTTTTGAGAAAATTCGTTAATTATTTTAATAATTTTACAAGAAATTGAAATAAGTTGGCAATGGAAAAATCAATCTACTATTTTACCTTCTCTTGATACCCATAGTGGAAATTGAGGAACTTGAGTAGCCTTTGAAGTCAAGGTCCTTAGACTCGTCAATGGCGATAACCGTGTTGAACAACAACAACGCTCAGTTGATGGTGACCATCATCTGCAACCAAATGCAGATTTGGTCTTTTGGCTGCTTCTATTCATATAGTCTTTATTTTTGTTCATCAATTTTGTTGCTTTCTCTCACAATCAATTAGGAGAAATAATTTAAAAAAAAAAAAAATTCTGTAAGATCTAGGAGAGAATTTTACGAAAACTCTTTCTTCGTGTTTGTTTTAGTGTCAAGATTTTATAGAAAACAAATGCTATGTTTAGTATCATATTTTGTTAAATATAAATATGATATAAATATAATATAATTAAACTGTAAAATAATTTTCAAGAGGTACTTGTTAATTAATTTTAAATATATAAATTACATTTAAATACACCATATATTTTATTTTAATTTTTATTTTTTTAACCAAATCATTGATTAAGAAAAAATAGATCCAAAAAATTAAAAAATATAATTTTATTTAATTTTTGGCTTTCTATAGATTATTTTGCTGGTTTTCGAATTTGTTTAGTTTTAAGAACCCTATATGTTAGAGATTAAAGAGATTAATATCAAAGAGATGGGAGTAGAGAATGAAGAGAGGAAAAGAGAGAAGAAAGCTGTAATAAAATAAAATATACATTACAATTTTAGATGCAAGAGTTAATTTGAATAAAAGGACAATTGCCACTGTTATTTTAATTTGTTTTAGTTGATTACAAAGATTTACAACAACTTTACTCTTTGTTATCCAATTGATATAAATCCACTTAGTAAATTTATTACTTTTTATTTTTTGAATTATTTTGTCTTAATATAAAATGTTTTAAGTATATTCCTTGACAAACAAATATAATCAAACTTGAGTTTGATTGTAATCTTTACCAGAAGTAAATTTGAGATTTGTTTCACCTGACAAGATCTCTGAGATTGTGTGAAAGAAGTTGATGCTATGATGATAATGATGTCACCCTTTGAGGCATAAAAAACAACTCTTCAAACCCTATTTCTCACTTATTCATTTGAGTAATGTATTTTTCTAATTCTAAAGAGTGCGAATAACATCATTTATTGAAAAAATTATAATTTTAAACCCCTTATTACTTTTTAGTCCCAGTAAATATTTTTCCGTCTTATTTTATTTCAATAACTGAAAATATTTTATTATTTTAAATGTGTATTTGCATGACATT
>Ga0099824_1000632_pt1 | contig 43555 bp, 21 predicted proteins | sample SiratrowhiteBW_FD_76837 | JGI IMG/M metagenome (GOLD analysis project Ga0099824, IMG submission 76837) | Root nodule microbial communities of legume samples collected from California, USA - Siratro white BW | ecosystem: Host-associated > Plants > Roots > Nodule | place: USA: California... | reverse complement strand
TATATATATATATATATATATATATATAAAAGTGTAAAGAAAAGTATGACTAAAAGTAAATCTTTAATTCAAGATATAAGTCTTAATTTAGATATAAAGACCATACGAACATAACACTATTTCGGCAAATGATTAGACTTTATTCGTTTTGTGTTTAACACTTAACTAATTTATAATCTAGACTAACATATGCATGATTTTTTGATTTTACGAAATATATATGGATATTTTCTTAATCGAAGAAAAAATACACAGAGATTATTATATTAGTTACAACCATCACATGCACTTGAAGGTGACATGTGAAAAAAGTTACAACCATCACATGTACTTAAAAGTGTCATGTGAAAATAGTTACAACCATCACATATACTTAAAGTAACATGTGAATATAGTTAAAATCATCACACACACTTATGAAAGTGACATGTGAAGATACTTACAACCAACACATAGTGTTTAAAAATAATATATGAAGGTAGTTATTTTTACATATGCACCTCTACATGTCTCCAATAATTCATTATTGTAATTTTACTATATTATTTAATATCTAAACTTTATAAGTTATTTTACTTCTTTTTCAATATCTTTTAACTTTACTCTATTAAATCTTTCTTCAAATTTTTACATTTTTTTCACACTACAAGAAAAGTACAAAATACTAATAAAAAACTACTGACGAATTTTGTTTCGTCAGTAAAATATCTTTATCGACAGATTTTAATTACACCAATTTATCTATCAATAAATTAACCATTAATTTACTAACAAATAAATTCTATCGATAAATCATGCACCAAATTTATTTCGTGGATAATAATTAACATATTAGTAATAATAATAATATATGTAAACATAACTGTCATTAATATAGTAGTTTATTTCCATATAGTGATTGAGTTGTATTTCAATCTTATAAAAAGTTAAAGTTACTTATTAATGAATATTAATTCTTAAATTAGGAAAATATTAGTTAATTTAATTTTTAAATTGGTGTTAGAAATCAATTTGGTTTTTTAAATTAATCATTTTAGTTTTCCTACAACAAATGATGCATACTAAAGCGAAAATCAAAGTTTTTTTTCAAATCTAAGATAACTGATAATACTAATTACAGACACTGAAATTTCTTTTCATTATCGAATAACAGTATCTAACAATTTTAATCTAAACCTCCAAGACGCTAAAAATGGTTTTCAATATTCGTCTCTTTGTATAAAACACTGATTTCATTTTAATAAAATAGCTATTTCTATTCAGCTATGACCGCAGTATTTTTTAATAAACAGAACAACCCAACCCCTTTTTAGCCCAAAGGTTATAACAACCGTGGGCTTTATGTTTACTGCCTCTTTGCCCACCTCAACAATCATAAATAAAAAAAATTATCTGCGAATATAATTTATATTAATATATATTTCTTGAACAATTTAACAACATGTGTTCATGAAATAGTATGCACAAATTTATTGTGTTTATTTTTTAAAATCAATGTTTTAATAAAAAAATACATTTCTGTTTTATATTTATCTGTCTAAGTTTTTTCTTTAAAAAAATATTTTTATTGGTTTTAATAAGTAAATGTTACATGTATCTTAAATAAATGTGTATTTCAAAAAATTTATATTTTAAAAATACTTATTTTCAATATCAAACCACTTGGATCAGTGTACGCAATTACATTACAGTGTATGCAATTACACTCTCCTATAGGTTGGTGATTTTTGTGAAAAAGAGGTTTAAGCCATGGTTTTGGCTAACCCCGATATTTAATATCTTAAAAACATTATAATCATTCGTTTTTCTTTTACTTGAAATATAAAAATAATAAAAGTGTAGTGTGGAAGTAACTAATATAAATGTCAATCCCTTTAAAATATTTTTTCCATTTCTGTCTATCTAATTAAAAAATATATTTCGATTTTTATAATTAAGAAAATTATTGTTAGCACCGTCATATTTTGTCATCATCAAATTTAATATTTGTCATCATAAAAATATTAATAAAGAGTCTACTAAGATTTAACTATCAAAATAAACTATCGAAGTTGAGCTGTTTAAGCTCTCAACATGAGAAAGAAATAAATATAATGAAAGTTTGAAAAACACACCTTAAAACACTAATAACAAAATATAATCTTACATTTAACTTTATGCAATGATTTAAAAAATTGAACATTATTGACCAATATCAATTATACTATAAATATTAATAAAATATTCATGATAATATACTATACTTTTTAACTTAATGGATTATGTCATAAATATCTGTGTTATATATATATAATTGATTACATTAAAAGGAATAATCCGTTAATTTGTGTAAATATAACAAAATATTTATGTTTTTTATTATAATATAATAAATAGTTAAAATAAAATATTATAATAATAAACAGAAAAAAAATTAACTTAAATTTTTATATTTTATGAAGTTAAATGTTTAGGAATTAGTTTTATTAGAATTTTTAAATTTAATTAATTAACTTGTGAATTAATTTTATTATATTTAATTTTTTAAAAATAAATATGTGAAACAAAAATTATACATAATTTGTAATTAATTATTTAAATAAATTAAATTATTATTTTTTAAATAATTTCTAATTTTAAAAGAAATTATTTCATATCTGATATTCTTTTAATTTTAATTCTTACTTATTCTTATCAAATTTTAGTAAAAGATATTTCAATAATTTATTATAATAATAAATTAATTTAATTATTTTATTTTGTTACATCAATCAAATTAAACATAATTTTTTTTTTCTTTTTTTTCTCTTATATTCAAATAATCTTACTTTTTTACTTACTTTTTTTTTTTTACTTTTTATTCTTTCAAAATACAAACAAAAACATCTTTGACACATTTAATATCAAATTAATAATACTAGTCTATGATTGAACACGGGTTGCATTAAGAATATTTTGCATAGCACATTTTCTAATATTCTGACTGACTATGATTGAACTGTTCACCAAAATGCGTTGACGAGTGTCGTCTTTATAATGCGTGGTTTCTCCGAGGTAGGAGCATATCAATGCCCGAATATTTGCAGCAAATGTTGTTAGTTTGGTCTCTTTCAACTGTGTCTTAGATTCTCTTCTATATTCATTCTTTCAACTCTGTCTTAGATTCTCTTCTATATTCATTTGCTTGATTACACTCGAATTGGGTGAAGAAGTTAATTATGTGTCCCCCTATCAATTCAGTTCTGATGGTTTTAATTTAATATCACACTTCTTGCAAATCAATTTTTTCACAGGTCATTTGAACTAAATTGCAACAAGAGCTTATGATTATGAGTTGGACTAAAGCTAATTGGTATTTTTTTTTAAATCTTTGGGTCACATAATAATCTTATTCGCATTATTGAAATTATTAATTAATATGGTGAATTTTCTTACAAAAAAAAATTGAAATAATATTTTATGTTAAATGGATAGTCTCTATCAAAACTATTTTATCATAAAAATAATTTTACATAATTAAGTTATATATATATATATATATATATATATTATATTTCAAAATACTATTTAGAAAAAAAAGATTTTAAGTTGCATTAAAGCAACTTATATTTAATGAGTAAGTTAATTTTATTTTAACCAACTTTTAACTCTTTAAAATCAGTGTTGAACTTGAAGGGTATATAAAAGTTTAAGCATGATGCAGGCTTGGCTAGCTAAATTTGAAGTTGACAAGTTCTTGGTTAAAAGTAAATGTAGTGATTTTGTACGATGAGTGAAAATTTATTATTATAAAAAAGTATATTTTATATTAGTTATTTGTTAAATTTTACTTGAGTGAAAATATGAATTAGATGTAGCTGCTGTGAAAAGTGGGATATTTTTACATAAATTAATGTAATATGCACGTAGCTATAACGGGTATAAATAGGAAATAATGTAATATTTACTCGTGAACACCTTGCTTTAAAAAATTGCATATTTATAACAACATTTTGTATTAATTTTTTTACATCAGTGGTATTAACAACTGATGGTATTCTTTTTTATATTAGATTAATTTCTTATTTAATCCATGTAATAGTTCCTTATTTAATTGCACATAACTCAGAACGTCTTTTTAAACTTAATTTTGGTATTTTTCATGATTGAGATGTCTCATTAAATTTGGTTCGGGATACTTGTTATAAAATGTGCTAAAGTAAATGATAAATGAGAGACAACAGTTTTATTGTAAGAGTTGTCCTCCTATTTATAAGAATGATAATAAATAAATTCACTATTCATAACGCTCTATAATTATCAAACATTTTTAAATAAAGATAAAACATTTCAATAGTTTTATAAGTAGTATAAATAAACTTATAAAAAATAATTAATATTTTCTTTTGTTTTTCCATCACACTAAGTATATTTTATTTTATTTCCTAAAAAAATTACAATCTCACTTTAGCACTATCCTTCCTAAAAGGAATTTTATGATTTTTTTTTTCATATATAAAATATATTATTAATCATTATTATCATTTGGTTACTTGAAATTCTATCCCACCTACCTTTTGTGATATATTGGGATAATATCACTATAGTCATTAGTTATATATAGGTATTCTCTCTTTTGGAGTTTAAAGTTATGTCTTGTTTTTAAAGATTGCTTCGAATAAAGTATTAAAAAATAAATATATATTTAAATTATCATCGACCTTAACTCTTAGAAGATGTGAGACTATTGGTCATATCAGAATAAGCCCCTTAGTTGAGGTGTAAGAAAAGGATGGTTTGTCTTTAGAACTACTTTTCATCTATTTAAGTCGCTAATATTCTAATTTTAAGTATCTAGAAACAACATCATTAAGGTCAATTACCGCATCCGAGAATTCGTCTTTGAAACCATTTTTCCACCCTATAAAATGCGTCAACATTTTGAGGTATTGTCTCATTAACTCTTGATTGGAGAGTTTTTTCAAATATGTCCAATAGTCTCACATCATTCAAAAATTAAAAGCTAAAAAAAATTTAGATACATATTCCTCCCTTAATTTTCAAATATACTTTTAAAGAACAATAAAATTTCAAATTTTAAAGCAAATAATACCGAATGGTGATTGACTTTATCAAAATTATTTCAACTAACTTTAGATTGAAATATTAACACTATCTATGTAAATATAAATATTATATCATTGGAATTTGAAGTCAGAATACAATTTGTATTTCAAATATACATGGATGTATCATAATATAACAATATAAAATCAAATCATATCATAATATAACAATATAAAATCAAATCAGATTAGATATATCTATATATATAACTTATAATTGTTTGAATAATAATATTTAATAATTAATTATATCTTTTATATTTTTAAATATATTTTACAATATTTAGCCTAAATATAATATATATATATATATATATATATATATATATATATATATATATATATATATATATATAATTCTACAAGGAATTAACTTTTACGTGGGAAAATTTTCCTTGGTCATTATCAATTTAACGATCAATCTTCAAATTGTCAAGCTCACTTTTTTTTACCTTAAGAGGACAAAGCTTTGTGATAAGAACAAAAATATTATTATTTACGTTTAACGCCACTAACAAGAAGGCCAATCCAATCCAATGCAATGAAGAAAAAAAACTATCAAATCATATTCCATCCGTTAGTTGGGTTGGGTTGCTATAATGACTCTTTAACATAATTTAGCTTTTTCCCAAAAACTTATCTAACGCATCTGTTAGACATTATTTGCATGATTGCACTCTTCTTGCTTATTTGGTGAAACTTGACACTTTCATATGTTTCTATTCCATGAAGCAATGATTTTTGAGAATTTTAGGAGGGTGCAATTGTCCTATATAAGTGTATGTGTTCATCATATGCATTCTTATGGTGCCTGTCCCTTTCTTCATATTTAACAATGCACCTGCTCAAGAACCCCGCGTGCGTCTGTAAACAGAAGAGATACCTCACGGTCCCAAAATGCATGGCTTATGCTCTTTTTTACCACTACTATTAAACACACTAATCAAACAAATTATTAAGTAACACTATTAATTCTTTTATGAATCAAATACAAATCACAAAACAATTAAGAAACACATGTTTTTTTGACAAACTTTAGTCTCTATATTTTCAAATCAATAAATTAGAAAACAAGTGAATTTTATACTTTATAAAAGTAAAAAAGCTCACTACTAAATATTAGACTTAGATATGAAAAATTACTCATTTTACATGCTTTTGAAAATTTAAGGAATAATTTATGTATTCGAAAATATTGCTATAAAAACCAGGTTCCACTAGGAATTGAAAAGCTACTTTTCCCAAAGATTAATTAAGACCATAGACAGGTGGTGATCATATATCGCTTAAAAATTCATCCATGAAAGTGACCTAACCTCCATCATTTCTCTCACTGTTTTGGAACACAAAAAGATAAACTTTTACCTTCGTTGCACACATTTCAATTTAAAAATTTATAGTTGACATTAATGCTTGTATGGAGGTACACAAGGGAAGACTTTGATACATCTTCAAGAAAAAGCTGAAAAGTTTTTCTTCAAGATTGACACAAAAATATGATAACACCTGCGTTTTTAACTAGTTTTCAAACACCACACTGAATTAAAACATGATTCTCAATCATATTAATGTCTCAAAATTAACTTCATTTAACTTCAAATATATGCCCTATAACCCTCCACCTCAAGAACTCCAAAAAACGAAAAAAAAAGAACATAAATAAAAATGAGGGATAAGGTAATTTGAGTACTTGACCATTTTTTAACACATGCAGTCAGCATTTTACAGCTCATCATGTTTAAAGAGCTGTATGAAAGTTATGATAAAAGCTGATGCTATTCCATTAATGCTGTACTATCCTCTCTGAGAATAAAAAACCAATTTGGTATTTATGCTATTTTCCTTTTATTTTAATGGGACAAAAGTTACACATTTGAGTACAGAAGATAAGGCTAAAATAGATCCTCCCCTTTATGGAGTCAGTCAAAACCACATCAAAGGTTTTTTTACGGTGAGAGGAAAATAGGGTATGAAATTATGGAGGAAAAGATTGTGAAAAATCAATCTCTTCCATTAATCAACAATGCAATACATAGTTGAGAACAGCTCTCATCTACCATACCACACCAATAATAAAGGGTTAACTCTATTTTTCATAATATTTGCATTCTTCAAGCACTTGGGACAAGCTTTTTATAAGTTTTTCTTAGTATTTTTAGAAGAAAAAAGTAAAATAAACTATAAGTTTCAAGTACTTTATATATAAATTAAAACTAAAATTTTATATGAGAAATTTTAATATACTAACTTAGCATTAACCTTTATATGAAGGGATAATTGCATAAACCATCTTAGCATTAACCTTTATATGTAGGGAGAATTGCATAAAACATTCCAGCATTTCAATGTTTTGCAGCAAACAAGAAAAATAGAAACAGTTTTTCTTGGAAAGTGGAACACGGCTCTTGTCTTTTTAATATGCAGGCAGAAAAAGACAAGAGATCCCTAATGCGAAATGTGACTGTTCACAGCTATGCTGACTGAAATTGAAGAGAGAATTAAAACTTTGGTGTGATCCATGTAGGTTGTTGATGGCTTCGATGAAAGTATATTCCTCCTACATTTTCATCGATTTACTTTGGTTTTTAAATATAATATAAAAGCCATTGCTATCATCCCTGCATTCATAATGGTCCACACAACCTACACTTGTACAGTCACTTTGTTTCTTTCTCCTTCCCATCATGACTCTAACCGATACATTTTTCATATCTCAAGTATTTTAACCTTGAGAAATCCGTAGACATTAATTTGTTGACCTTGATTTGGGAAAAAGGTTAATTACTTTATAGTATAGGTTTGTCACATTCTAGATGGATAAATAAAATGACATGAGTTAGTCATGATACATGGATAAATATCATAATTTACATTTTACAGTTTATCAAAAAGAAAGAGGAAAGGGGCCCAGAAAAGCATTTTTTTTTTGTTTCCTTCCCTGTTCGGTGAAAAGGACATGTGAATGCGCAGATATGAAGAGAGCCATTTGACAGAAAAGTGTTCAATTTTGTAAAGTAATGTTAAAATGAGTTTTTTTTATGTTTTCTTCTCTGCAATTTTCTCGTCAATGAAAAGCGTAATTAGTAGGATCACATGACTTCATATAAGCTCTCATGAGAATCACATTGGGACAATTATTATTGTATCCCTTTCCTTTACACCCATAGATTCTCTCAATTCAACTATAATAATTTATTGATGGAGAAATTACAACATAAATGTAATTAATGAGCAAAACATAAAAACAAAAACTGCTAAGTTCAATGCATGGTACCTAAATTGGTCATAAATTAACTTGTAGTAATTGTCTCCTTGGATGGTGAGCAAAAACATGTAAGAAACAATGAAGGAAAAAAACCTTAGTTTCTGTTATGATAATCACATTTGGGCAGACCTGTTTTTCCTTAATTATTTACATTTGACAGTCAGAAGTAGTCAAAACGATGAGTAATCTGAAACGGTTGATCCTTGTCTTTCTTGCTTAGTTTCTGCAACAAAACTCTACTCCTAATCTTGTTCAAATCAGCAGGGAACTCAGGTGGCTTAACCGATCTAATCAGAGCCCAGTTCACTCCCTTGAAGAACTCATGCCTCTTGATCTCAACCGAGCCCATGCAGCACCCAATTCTCTTCTTTGGGTTCTTCACCAAGAGCTTGCTGATGAGGTCTTGAACCTTCACCATCTCTTCAAACTCCTTGCAGCTACTCGCTGCAATTCTATGGAAAGACAAGGGCTGCTTGAGAATGTTGGTGAGTGTTTTCTCATTGTTCTCACCTTTGAAGGGTGTTCTCCCATACAACATTTCATACAAGAAAACTCCAAAAGTCCACCAATCCACTGCACTACCATGTCCCTGACCAGAAATCACTTCTGGTGCCAAGTACTCATGGGTTCCCACAAACGACTTGGACCTTGCATTGATGGGCTCAGCCACCACCTCCGTGTCAAGTTCACACACCTCCACATTCTCCCTTATAACTGTTGTCACCTTCTTTCTCTTGCTTGAGGCAGAGAAACAAGATTGCATGGGGGCAGCACAGGAAGATGTTCGAGCCTTGACGCTGCGTTCTGATCTGGTTTTGCTTCTCAACAGCTTTGGAACGACGTCGCATCTCAGACACAGATCAAAATCCGACAGCATTATGTGACCGTCCTCTCTTACCAGCACATTCTCCGGCTTCAAATCTCTGTACACTATGCCCTTCATGTGGAGATACTCTAGCGCCACAAGTGTCTCCGCTGCATAAAACCTGCATTTTTTTTTACATCTTAGCTAACCCATTAAATAACTAAAACTCTATAAGGAAAGACTACTACTTTTTTTATATTTTTTAAAACCCTTTTGTAATTAAGGTATTATGGGTGAAAACTGTTAAGAAAATGATATTTAAAAGAGAAAAATGGTGTAATAATGTCATACTTGGTGGATGAGATGGAAAAGCGTTTTCCGGGGTGGCGTTGGCGGGCGGAGAACAAGTCGCCGCGGGGGCAAAAGTCCATGACGAGGCAAGAGTAATGAGAGGCATCAAACGCAGCGTATAGAGTAGGCAAGAAGGGGTGGTCCATCATGGCCAGAACCTCCTTCTCCATCTCCGCTCGGTGTAGCTTCTTCCGTATGGCCAGCGCCTCTCTATCCACCACCTTCATGGCGTAGAGGCACTGCGGCAGCCCCACCACCGGGTTCCGTATCTGACAGAGGTACACGTTCCCGATGTCGCCGCTGCCGAGGCGCCGCAGAAGGCGGAAGTGGTCAAGGGCGATGGCGCCGGCGTGGAGGCGGAGGCGGCGCATGGCCTCGCATGCAGCCCTCGAGGTGGTCTCGGCGGGGGAGAGGGAGAGGGAGGTGCGGTTGGCGCGGCGGAAGCTAAAGGTGGTGAGCCAGCTGCGGGAGGAGTCCGGTGCGGTTACCGAGGAGCAGTTGCTGTCGTTGTCGGAGGATTCGTCTCGGGTGGTGGAGGCCATGGAAGACATGGTGGTAGTAACATGTAAGTGCCTTTTGGTGGGGCTTCTCATAAGGTGCTTCACATTACCATCTTATATACACCCTTTCTTCTGACTATCACCAACTGTCACTCACAATTTCTTTTTTCCACAATAAAAATTCAAAAAATAAAATACCCAAATAGACCTCCCAAACTTTGTCATTTACTACTCACAAAACATATGATTTTATCATAGATAGAAGAAATATTATTGTAAGTTCAAACTTCATTAAAGTTAGTCAATGGTTTCCCACACATCTAAAGCAAAGTTCCCTTCCAAGAAGTTATTTAATACTATATTGATAATGTTTTTATGATTACAACTATTTTATATTCAATGTATAATTATATTCTTACTTCATAATTAGTATGAAAACAAAAATAGGGATCGTGAGTTCTATACCATGAGAACGATAGAACAAGATAAAAGGAATATGAACTGTTACTACAAAGGTAATCCAAAGCCCCTAAGCTACTGCTACAAACATAGTACGGTTATTTAACAGCTTCCATTGTTGGTGTTGTATATTGGTACTAAAGTATAACCCCTACAACAACCATAACAAAATCCGAAGCCGATACTAAAACATATCCCCATAAATCCAAACTCACAACAGCTGGAATAGGTCCCTAGATCAGAATATCCCATATTACAATCCCAATTTTGCCCCATCGCTGCCAAAAGAGAGTGATAAGAATATGTAGTTGTTAAATCCCAAGAATCATATAACGGCTTCCAACTTTTCTGTTTTATAACTGATATGCGAGTCTAGTAAAGACAATCCGTGATTGGGTCTTGTTTAGTTTTAGAAGGATTTGTTTTATTTTCTTTCTTGGAGGATTTTTGTGTACAATGGTTGCTTGAGCTAAGATATGACTATGCTATGTTGTTCTTCAAATGAAAACAAATATCCAAAATGGAAGAGGAATTGAACTAGAAAGGAAATGAGGATCGTACATTAATAAATAAAGGAGATGAACTTTATTTCTCGAAGTTAAAGAGTAACACGAGATCAAGAAGACTCTGACTACTACTTAGGCATCACCTAGATCACACAATCAAGAGGGTCGCCACTGGAACATTAAGAAAGTACTGAAACTCAAGGTTTAGGTATTTAAAATCGTGAAATACAAATTCAAAACACAAACAATAATTAAATGAGAAAATAAAAAAAAATGAAAAAGTGATCAATTTAAAAATTTAAGAGCCATTTGCTTTTACAATTTTACAATAGTTATAAAGATTTATATCCATATCCAAGTTTGAAGAATATTAACAAATTAAATTGATTATAAGAATTAAGTTAAAATATCATTCAATAATCAATCTAATATTAATCATCAAATTAATATTCAGTCATTTATAATTTAATTCTAAAATTAGAAACACAAGTTTAATTACGAAGTGTAAAATCAAAATTAGAAAAAAATACCCCCTCAGTAATTACCAATGATTATAGATCTATCTGAAAACGTCTGATAATTGTAAACGACAACTTATCCATTAATAATATAAATAAAAAATTATCGATAAATATATTCGTCGGTAATATACAACCAAAAATACCAATAGATATGTGTTAGTGATATTAATTCAAAAATACCAACAAATATATCTGTTAGTAATATACAATGAAGAATATCGACGGATAGTTAATAAAAATTTTATATTTGCTGTTACATTTTTAGTTTTCAACGAAAACAAATTTTTATTATCAAAATTTAATTTATTATTATTTTTTAAAATAGTTAAGAAGTAAATAAAAACATTGAATTGAAATTTCATTTAAAAAAATTTAGTTTTAAGTATATATTGATTTGAATTAATTTGATATGATTTTTATAAAATTGAAATTATCTTAATTTTTGTTTAAATTATAAAAATATAATTTTAATATATAAATTTTTTTTATTTAAAAGATAAGAAAATTTATTGATAATAAAAATTAAAAAGTGTATGTTATAATTTAAGTTAACATTATAGACATGTATTTATTTCTTTAATATGTTAGCAATTGTTGTTATATTTTCAAATAATAGCTGAAAATTTTAAATGGTTATTAAAAACATGTACAGTACAAATTCCATTAATACATATGACAATAAAAGTGAAAATTGGAAATTAAACAGCAAATCATATTTCTATTTTTTATTATCAATAAAATTCATCACAATTGAGTAAGTTAATAAATTATTGAATTTAAAAAATAATTAAAAAAATTAAGTTACAATGATTATCAAAATATATCTTAACACTTGTTTTCTTTGAATCAATGCAAGCATGGAGAAAAAATGGTCATCATGAACATAGAAGAAATTTTGGTAGTCGTTATGAGTAAATATGAAAGATCTTTACTTGAGAAGCTATAAGACAGAATTAAAGGTGCATAACTAGCCACAGATTTAATGTCGATCATAAAACAAATGTCAAAAGCTGAACAGTGAAGAAATATATTCCTTAAAAGATCAATATCGGTGCCGGAAAAAAGCTTAGGATCGAATAAATTTCCAAACTTTTATGTAAGCCGTGGAAAATATTATGTGGGTCATTCTGATGCTTCTTCATTGATATTAATTTGGTTCTTTTGGGAAGGAGTGGTGTAAAGAGGGTTATCAGAAAATTTTCTGTGTTCTCCTTGACTCCTCACGTTCTTGTGCCCAAGGCTGACCCAAAATGAGACAACCAAAAGAACAAAGTAAAGCAACTACAAAACTTTTGTTGTTGTTTTGAAACATTGGATCAGTCGTCTGCTAAATGCTGACGAGTCCACTACAGTTTGTTCTTTCAAAAGTGACACCTTAAAGAAATGCAAGATAAATTTTATATATATATATATATATATATATATATATATATATATATATATAAAGATTCTCTCCTCTATTGTATAGAAATTATTTTTAAAAATATTTTAAAATTGTAGTACAAATCCACATACAACGTAAAAAAAAATAAAAATACACAAACTAACAAATAAATGCACAAGCTTAACTCGTTGAATAGTGCTAACATAAAAATAGTGAAAAACAAACTCACATCGACCTAAAATAATTCCACACTCTATGCTATGTATCATCGCAACAACACTATTAGAGGAGAGGAAGCGGTAACTTTCACTTTTTTTTTTTCCGTCTTTTCTTTTAGGTTTTATAACTATTTGTTTCAGTAAATTGAATTCACATTCTCGCTCCACATTATATTAAATTAATATAATTGTGAGTTTTATTTTATTAAAATATGTAGAGAAGTGAATGAAAAAACTCACTCCATAATCATCAATCAGATACAAACACCAACAAAAACAAAAAAAAAATGTTACAAATGAATCAGTAAAAGATAAACTAAGTAATGTAAATAAAAAAAATCACACGAACAATATAGTTAAATAGAAATGATAGTGAATTCTAATCTACGTTTATAATATAATTTATTGTCACAGAAATTAGGTTTCTCTTTTAGAATGAACTCTCCTTCCATATATTCTTGAACATTGTAACAGTTAAAAAAATAATTATAAATTAAATTTTAATTATCGATTCTTATATATAATAACAAAACTATCATAACTAAAATAGGTGGAGAAGACACGTGAATAATAAGAGTTGAAACATTACGAATACAAGATTGTTTGAAATGTCGTTATTCTTAATAAAAGAAGTTAGAGTTTAAATGTTTTGTTGAGATTATCCATTACATATTAAAATATGTTTAATATGTATATTTTTTACTAGATGGTATGATAAATTTACTTGATAAGAATTTTATTGAACTAATGTTTACAAAATAGTACGATAAAAAAATATAAATCCATTATAACAAAAACATATGATATCATAATAAAAAATAATAATTTTCTATGACAATAAAGAAGTTGTGATAAAAGTTGACAAATTTTGTAAGAAATTTGATTTTTGTGACGAATTTTATTTATAAATTTAAGTGACATATCTTATGCATCACAATACTCACTTAAACAGAATCATTTAAGTGAGAGTGAAGGTGTTTGAAGGAATAATATCTTGTCAAAAGATTGATATTACTATTATTAACAATGATTTGTCAAAAGATTGGTATTGCTATTATTAACAATGATTTATGCAAATTGAAAAATCATTTATCCAATTGATTTTGTAAGTTGCATTCTACATCTAATAGTGTGGAGGTGGAGATGCAAGGTCAAGATCTTCAAACCTTGTTAATTTTACTCTATCTTTCATAGTCAACACTCTAATAATGAATATTCCTATATAAATGGAGTACATCACTCGACTTTTGTTGTTCTTGAGCATTTATTCTCTTCTCCCCAAATAAAAAAATATGATTACTAACCTACTACCAATGACCAGACTAATACAAAACTCATTAAAATAGAGAAAATAATCAAATTATTAGTGACTTTAAAGTACTTGTAAAACTTAAAAGGAAAACTTAATCATAGTACTTATATTCTATGATAGTAAATGTTGGGTTTTAAAGGGATCACAAAAGAAAAAAAAAAGTGAAATACGTTGTAAAATTGAGAATGTTAAGATGAATGTATGAAGAAAAAATAAATAAATAAAAGGATAGAAAACAAAATAAGTAGACATGGAGATATGGGTGAAACAACGATTAAGAAAAAAAAAATAGTTAAAATACTTTGGACATGTGCAAGATGAGCTCATTCAAAGTCAATTAAGAGATTAGATTGCGCGGTTTTTAATCTCGTGGAAAGAGAGAAAAAACATAAAACAAATTACAGATATAAATATCATTACTAAAAAATCATCTTTGTTAAAAAGTGAAACCAAAACTATTATACTCCATAACAGTTATTATTAAAATCTATTTTATATACTATAACATATTTTGATTTATGATACATAATTAATAATTAGACATTCATGTGCATTCCATCTTTTTTATGAAAAAAAAAAAACAAATCCACAAAGAATCGGTATATTCCAAGTTGACGTAGACCGGTTTTACTTAAAGAAAGAAAAAGATTGTTTTGGGGACAAACTTCAACTGAACGACAGAACATCGCAGCAAAAAAAAGCTTTGTTTCACAAGGTATCAAACATGATTTGTTGTACACGTGGCACATAGAGACACACCCTCGTCATTTGCCGGGAAACTTGGAATTTTTAATGAAAAAGGAGGAAGAAATTGCGGAGATCCAAATCCGAGTTTGTCGTTGTTTGGTCTAACATTGTGTTATATTATTCATGGACTAAGAGTCACGTAAAAAATGATGAATCAATAAATCAATATAAATAATTTGTAGTGTTTTGAGGATTTGCAAGGTTGTTTGTTGCCCCAGGAATTCATAGAGAGCGAGGTATAGACATCAATCTCTGTGAAAAATGGGGACGACGAAGAGCAGCTCCAATGATACCTCAAAATCAGAGAATAATGTCAATGACGACAAGGACAAACACAACAACACCAGATTGGTGTTGAATGTCTACGACCTCACCCCTCTCAACAATTATTTGTATTGGTTAGGGTTTGGAATCTTTCACTCAGGCATTGAAGGTTTCTTTCAATTTTCTATTTCTTTAACGTTAATTGCTTTTCTTCTCCATTTTCCATTCCATAACCTTAATTATTGCATGAAAGGATGTATTATTGTTGTTTTTTCTTCTTATTAGATTATCATAAGATGTTTCATGATTAAATACAATTTAGTAGCAAACCGAGGTTTTAATTTATACCAACTTGCTAGAAAGGATACCAGTATAATGTCCAATAGGGTTTTGAAGATGAATATCCGCAGACAAAGATGCGGATGAGAATCAAAAGAAAAAATTTATATACATTTTTTTCTTGGAATGGAATAATAGCCAAATTGCATTATGATCCTTTATATAAAACCTAGGACTGGTTGTATTCATCTTTTCTCAACGAATGGTAACAAATGTATATGATTTGTGTGTATCAATGTTGTAGTTATCCCATTTAAGAAACATGTTTACAAGAATGAATTTAAAAGAATTTATGGAAGCCCAAACGGTGCAAAACATGTCGTTTAATTTGATATAGGCGTTTCCTTGTCTTATATAAAATTCCAAAATAATTTATTGCATTCCCTGGAATGGTCATGCTCCCCAAGCAAACTTCAAACCCTATGGTTTTGATCCAAATCATCAAATATTGTCATAGTAGGAATTAGAATCTGTATTAATTATAAAGCATAAATGCAGGTCCTGGACAGAGTTAAAACCAAAGAGGGGTAATTAGACATTTGCTAGCTTTAAACCCAAACACCATAAATGCTTAGTTTAGTCAATATTCACAATGTGTGATAGCTTATAATGAATCAGGTTTATAAAATACATAGCTAATCATCAAAATAAGATGCCAATGCATTGGGTAAATATGTGAATTACAGGAAGGCAAGAAACTACTTTTTTTAATGAAATGGAAGTGTGAAAATGCTGAGAAGCATAGGAGCTTTTCTTTTCTGGAAGTTTAAATTTAACCTATAAGATCTTGTATATATCCTATGAACTAATAGAACAGGCTCATAAACTATAGCCCTCAAGTATTGTTCCAAGATCCGAAGGGAAAGCATCCTCTTTCCCTCATAGTAGAAAAAGAACTATGGAATTAACTCTCCCTAACCACCAAAGTCTTCACCTTTCATCTAAATAGTAATGCCATATAATGGAATTAGAAAAATACCTAAGTAACTCAAAATGCACAAACTATACCAGAGAATTTAACCAACGAAAACCTTCGAAGTGTATTATGGTCAAGTAAAGATATCAGTGATAGCTAGCTATAAAAGTATTTTTGAAACAAACCAGTTTCTTTGATTCAATGCTCGGGGATATTACACATTTTCCTTTTTACATTTCGAAACATATCAAGAGCGATCCTCCAATATCCTTAAATATACAATACAGCTTATAGGTTAGGATTGAGAAACCATGTGTGTGTGTATGTTTACAAATGTAAATTTTAAGTCACCTAGTTGGATTTAAGAGTTATTTTCTTATTATTCCATGTTTCTTGTAATATCTATACTCCATGCTTTCTCGCTTTTGTTGTAATGTTTATATAAATTTTGTAATTCTTGTAATGTCTATATTCTACTGTTAATTGGAGGAAGCTTTTCTATCTGTCTCTCTTTGAATAGTACACGGTAGAGAGTATGGATTTGGAGCTCATGACTTTCCAGCAAGTGGAGTATTTGAAGTAGAGCCAAAGAAGTGCCCTGGATTTATATACAGATGTTCTGTTACTTTAGGGCATGTAAATATGCATCCTTCTGAGGTTCGAACATTCATTGAGAGTATAGCTAATGAGTATCATGGGGATACCTACCACCTTATATCTAAGAACTGCAATCATTTTACGGATGATGTCTCACATAGATTGAATGGAAAGCGAATCCCAGGTTGGGTGAATCGTCTTGCTAGGTTAGGTAAGACCACAATAATTTATATATCTTTTTTACTTCATTTATCATATTTTTTATTGAAAAGGGTCTTATGATGAATAATATCTTTCAGAATATGATATTTAACTAACTCTAATAACATGGATAAGGCTATTCTTATTATATTTGTCTTTGAATCCTTATGAACTCTTTGTTATATACTTTTCGTGGCACATTCTTTATATTCTTGTAGACTACAAGGAGAATTTGTTATAGAAACACAGTGATATTCTAAGTGTAGTCTTTTGGTGAAAATTTAGGTTCACTTTGCAGTTGCCTACTTCCTGATTGTGTTGAAGCAACTACTGTTAAACAACTACCGGAATACCATGAATGTTCAGGTAAGTATATTTTCATATTCTTATTCTTTACTTTTCTCCATCCAATCTTGATCCTAATGCTTACTGAGCTTTCCATCTTGATGTGCACATGTAAACAATTTGCACTGCTTATCTTTGCAGAAGATGAAATTACTGATTCTCTTTCGTCAGCCTCACCATGTGCATCTCAAGCAACATCAGGAATAGACGATGACCAAGAAAAGCACCTTTTGTCACCTTTTGCCAGTAAAACAGATAATGTTTCGTTTGTTAAAGAGGCACCAGTAAAATGAATGTCACGTGAAGGAGGTGAGAAATACTTGGATAATGCATGTTGTCTTCGAATGAGTATTTGACCATCTGTTTGTAGGGATGATTGGAACCTAAAAATTGCTCATTTTTCAAAGGCTTACTACATTCCTCGTGCGTTTAGTGGCTTCAGATTTGTGTCAGGGTTGATTCAAGAAACAGTGCCTGATTGATTTTCATGTATGAATGGTTGTGTATGGGGCCTAGTTGTTCATGCATCAGGGTTTGTATTTCAGGAGCAATGCTCTGGCTCTTAGCCATGTAAATTAGATGCAAGTTTGGAAATGAGTTATGGAAGTTCTTTACATGTATCAATGATTGTCTATGGGGCTGAGCTAATCATCTGTGCAAGGCCTTTTTTTGAGGGATTTGTTGAGGGTCGTAGCCATGTAAATTTTAACTGCATTTTTAGAAATGAGATATGAAATATTTTTACATGTTTAAATGATTGTGCATGGAACCTAGTTGTCAATTGCAAGGGTTTTAATTTTGGAGGGGATTGTTGGATCTCTTAGCCATGCATGTGATTGACATCTATGTTTGAAATTTGAGTTATAAATATTCTTTAAGAGTTTATAATTTATAAACCATTATGGTTTTGGAATTTACGTAAAAGGATGTCTGTTAAAGTCAAGAAACTAATGGCGAGTCTATGCACTATTTTCTAAAATGGCCTGGGATCGGTAGATACTTATAGCAGATGACCACAAAATTTCAAGCATGCATTTTTTGACTCTTGACTTACACAACATAAGATAAGCCTCAAAATAAAGATACTAAAAAAAATGGAAAAAATGGCCTCCAAGAAAGCCAGAGAAAAGTTGTAATATTTCTTGAAATGTATTTCATGAGGAGGATGGTGAATAACAATACCTTTTTATGCTATCTATGGAGGAATTAGGGAAGGGATGAGATGGGATAGAGGAATTCCAATGGAATTAACTTCATTTCCTTCAAGTTCGGGTGCAAAATGATTCAACATATGAAATAATCAAATGCCAAATACCAATGTGTGAGAATGATTATATATAGGGGATTTTGAATTCAATCTAATTAGAGGCATTTATTTTGCAGTCACTTTTCATAAGATCATTATCAAAATTTATGGTGATCCTTTCAGCAACTTGTTACTCTTCCCAGTCTTCTTGTTGAAAGAATAAATCTATCTATGCATTGATCTTTCAATTTGTTTTTACTTCTATTTAGGTAGGAATGTGTACCTATAAAGAAAATTATACCAGGATACAAAATATATTCAAAAAATTGTTAATGAGATATGTCAATTAAATTTTTAACTATTTAGACAAAAAAAAAGTGAAGATAAAAAAATGTAAGTAAATATTGAGTTGTGAAAAGTTTAAACAATATTCATGAAGTCGATTATTTATATTCAATTTATTTACCATTATAATGTTATTAACCTATTATAGGTGAGTTTGGATTTTCAAATGGAACACCTTGCTTGTTTTATAAATCATAATATGAGTATCAAATCATACAAGTATAATATTTAGATTATTAGGATTGAAGAGTGAAAGTAATAAAAAATCATGAAATGTTGGTATGCAAAATGAAATTAGTATAAATGAAATCGTTACTACTAATTAGTCCTCTCTTTAATTCCTTAAATTTTAGACTTGTCATGTAGACTTTATCAATATTTTGAAATAATTTTGGTTTGTGTCAATTTTTAGATGTTCTATGTATATTTTGCATTACAAAATCAAACTTCTTAAAAACAACCATTAAAATCTAAAATAAGGATGTTTAGTGACGTCACTGCTAAAAAAAGAATATTATACATCAATTATTTATATTGATTTTAGATTCAGTATAGATGTCATAAGTTCGATCATTTTTACATGAAATATTATTAGTTATGATGAAAACTGATATAATACATGCCTTGTATATAAATTAAATACTTGTTAGTCGACATATAACATCAATAACTATTAATATAACGTTTTCATTTCTGAGTAGTACAATTTAAAATACATTTTTACATTATACAATCTATAATATATTTTTATATTTCAAATAATATAATCTAAAATATGTTTCTAGATTATACCGTTTAAAATGTATTTTTAAATTATTCAATCTAAAATATGTTTTAAGATTCTACAATTCAAAATACCAGAATTATCACACCCTAATGAGCACTTTTTAACCTTTTCCACGTCTATGAGGATACAAGAAGAAACAATGAGGGTGACAGAAGAAAAAGTCTCCAATAGCATGTGCAAATTGTGTGATCACAATAGTGAATTTGAAACCAAAATCTACATCAAATCATAATTTGAGGCAGTAATTTCCTTGGCATAACAAGATGCCATTAAAAGAGTAACTTAAGAAAATTCTTTTAGTTTCTAAAGGACTTTAATTATGAAACTGAAATTTTCATCTACATTACTTGTCTCGACAAAACCAAATTTTCTATAAGGATAATTTTCTTTAAAGGGCATTCTACATAGGACGCCAACAGAATAAAGCAGGCGAACATAACAAATCACCAAACCTATCGTGCCAAAAAATTCAAGACAACAAACCAAAGTAAACTTGCTGAACTCTTAACATATGCATCAGATTCTGAAAAACAATTTCTGTTTTTGATACATTTTTTTGTTTAGAACCCTTTCTGAAACTAGAATTTTGACTATATATATATATATTTCAACCTTTTTTTTATTACTTAGTTTTATCTAACTTTAAACTATTCATAAAATATAAGGTTTATCTAACTGGTTTTAAAATTAGTTTTGAATTTTAAAAAAATTGTAAAATCAGCTGCCACCGAAATCCAACTTTGTTCACAAACCAGTTTAAAAACTGATTTGAAATCAGTTGGTCAAAAGTCAAAGTAGACTTAAAAAAAATGAAAGTTTTAAAATCTAATCCACATTTTGTTTGGTTTTATACGAAACCAAAACCAAGTACACCTCAAGTAATAAGTCCCACTTGAAACCCTACTGGCATTGTAGATCCTCTCCAGCATAATATATGAGCACCATTCCATCACCATACCTGCCACCAAATTTTTGTTTCAATGACATTACCTTGTTACGACGATGCCTTCAGGCCAAGTGTTTTACAAAATGGATTGAGGATAAATTATGCATGCCATCAGCAGAAATCTAAGCAAATCTGCAATACCCAAATGACAATGGACCAAAAAGGAAAAGAATTACTTTTGGCATTTTGCTTCCTTTGCCGGCTACCTATGCAGTATTCCCCTCAAGGCCCAATTTTGACGTTAGCCAAGCACAAACCTCATCCATCTCTTCTGGAATTGTGTAGTGTCCAAGCCTTTTTGTACGTAGAACCAAAAGAAAAGTCCAGAAAAGATTAAAATTTAGCATGGAATAAAGATTTTATAAAAGAAAAAAAATAGGACAATCTATTACAGGGATTTTCGTTTATTACCCAGTATAAGCTTTAAAAGTTACATCCCCAAATCCAGTTGAACTTAAGCACTTCGATGACTTCTCACCAAACTTATAGGGAACAACATCATCACCTGAGAATATAAATGCAAACGTGATTCACTCCACACTATTCAAAGTTAAATTACCTAGCAATAGTCCTAATGTTGGCGAAAATGAGCTTAATATCGAACAACTAGAGCACATTATAAAATGATTGTATGTATTTTACTCTACTAAATACATAGAAAATTTTATACAACCTAGATGAATAGTGTTAAACATTAACCAATGGTAATTATTAGCTGAACATATAGTTCAAATAATAAGGCGTGTCAGCCTGGATATACATTAAATAAGGGAATGTTTTGCAGCATTTTGCAAAATCATGATATTTGAAATCAAAGAAAATAGAAAATCACCTACTCAGGTAACCCACTTCTCGACCAACTTATGTTGTGATTAGAAAAGCTTGTCATGAAAACTATTTAGTCGAAATTCTATTTCATGAAAAATCTAAGCAAAACCCAAGTGCCAACTTTGTAAGAAGCCAACATCTTATTTATCATGTATCTCTCAAACAACAGCCTATCCCTCAAGGTAAACGGAACAGAACTTGCATCATTCTTCTAACAATGCTGGTGCTGTGTGCATGCAGGTCAGAAACACGTGACCACCTACTCTACACGTGACCACCTACCCTTTGAAAAGACCAAGGGTTTACTCAGTTTTTTATCCCTTCACTTTTCTGTACTTCTGTTCAGTCCCTAATCTAGATTTTGACCAATCAAAGTTCCCTTTTGTTCTGATATCACCGAGTCCTTGTTTATTATTGAAACCAACAGTGGCGTTGACAACCCAATAGCTTTCCATGTATTCAAGAAGTCTAATGAGATAATCACCTGTAATTGCTTTAGTAAACTGTGTTTTCAATCCCTCATCTAGTCACTTGATGACGTACTAGGTAAGCAGGATTAAAAACACAATTTGATGACGTGACAAGTCACTCGACTGTGGACATCATAACTCATCAGTTACGCAGTTATGTAGCAGCAAGGACTAAACATGGTAAAAAAACAAATGTTTAGGGACTTTGACCGTTACTATCCCTTGCAGTCCTTAAATGTGCGTGGTAGGAAAAGTACTAGCACATATTAGTTACGGAGTTTCTTACTTTCTTTGCCCCTAAATTTTATATGAGAAACTGGTGTTTTTGGCGTCTCCGCAACTTCCTCATGATGGCTGATTCAATAGTCATACTTAGGATCAGTTGAAGAATGGCTCACTGTATTTTATTCATTACCCTGGTGTTTCAGAGATTACTATGGTTTCAATCTTTACGTTTAAAATTTGTTATAATTCCAGGAATAAGGATAATATCTTCATAATGAAATATATCATGATCATATCTTTATAATTAGAAATATAAAGACAATTGTTATAGTTACAGAAATAAGATACATCTTTTTATAATCAGAAATATCTAGATTATACAATTATTATAGGAATTCCAACATCATATATTTATTGCTATAGAATATCAATCTCCTCTATTTATTGTATTAATTTATTTTTCTCAATATAATAAAACACACGTCTCAAAAAAAAAATGATTTCAGTTCAATGTCTCTCTATTTCCTATAGTTTAACATGCTATCTAGAGCCCCTAGAAAACCATGTTGGCACAGTAGACCCACATTCTCTAGACCAGAGCTTTTGTTTTTTTTGCACCCTTTTGTGCTCTAGTGACCTCTATTCACTCCAACGACAACAAGGACAAGATCACCGGACACCATCCAAACGCCGGCTAAAAACAGTGACTAATGCGTGGATATTTTAGAAGAAATGGGGATGCTAATGCTAAGCCAGTAGAAATACCAATGAATTATAGTATCAAACTTGTACATGACCAAAATAGTTGTATTTAGACCCTAAGAGATACTGGAAGTTATTTATTAAGCTAAATTATCTTCCTGTCACTCATTCTGATATTGTCTGTGCAGTGAGTGTAACAAGTCATTTTTTAACTTGTCAAGAGGCTTGGGATGCAGTTGTATGGATTCTAGGATATATTAAGAATACTCTAGACAAAGACCTTATTTATGAAGATAAGGAGAATACTCAAATTGTTTTTGTTTTTTTCACAGATTTACCTTTTCCATGACACAGCAAAATAGGAAAGGACTGAGCACGCCTTGTAGCTTCATCTATCCCTTGTAACTTGTTACTCAAGGTCCTATACGAAGAACAAAAATATAGCAATTTCATTAAGTAATATAGAAAGCAGAGGGAAGGGGGATGAATCAAACTAACATGAGAAATTAAAATATTGTCAGAAGACCAGACTTTGAGCACGGAAGCCAGCCACTTAAACCAACAGCCGCACTTAGGTTGGCAGGATAAGCATTCCCATTCCCATATTTCCCAGCAGTAAAGCAGGACACGGAGTACAGGGCAGTAGCTGCGCCCATGCTGAACCCTCCCACACCAAGCTTAACTATCATACAAATATCAGACTACAAATTATTATAACTCAATAATTTGTTTCCTGTGATTGAAAAAATGAATTATACACCCAAGAAACATAAAAACAGTAATAGTTAAGCAGAATTAATTAAACATTCCCTTGAACAGCATCTGAAATTGCGCATTTACACTATTGACCTTGGCAACTCTAATAACATTTTAGAAGTTCAACCATATAGACCGAAATTATGACGTAATAACAAACAAATTTTAACAAAGCTCACTGATAAACCATGAATACTAATGAATAAAAAGACGAGAATTATCAGCTTCTTTGTTTCCCTTTTGGAGGTATCCTAGACCTCAAATCCGAGGAATTTACTGTGCTCATATCAGAGGCTGGCGATATTGGCTCTGAGCCATTCATATTTCTTCCAAATACATAGCTAATTGGGGCATGAGGCTACCAACCACTTACATGCATTATTAAATTATAAGTAGAACACATGGTAGATCTCAAAATAAGTTATGTGGATCAAATTGCATATTTTTGTCATGCACATTCAAAAAACTGATGTTTACAGAGATGGGATCTCAAAGTCATGCAGTTTTACTATGTGAAAATGATGGTGGTATAAAGTTCACAAGTTTACATTTAGTACATAGTTTTCCAATGTTCTATAGAAAACGGGCAAAAAATAATTCATTTCACCATATAAGCTAACCAAATATGCATTTATTGTACTAAAGTATGCAAAATGCTCTTTAAGCTTTTATTTACAGTTTTACTTGTGTCTATTTCTTTATTCTTTTCTAACTTTTGGTGTGCAAGTTTATGCACCACTGTTAGATATCTTTGACAAACCAAAGATCAGGCCCAAGATAACTTATTTTCTTCTTAAGTAATTAAAAGGCATGAATAAGCAAAAATATGCAAGAGTTCAATTATTAAGTTCTAACTTTTATGATAATCTAGCATGAAAATAAGCCTTATGTCATAGAACATGGCATCGACATACTCATAAAATAAAAACAAAAGGAAGCTACAAGGAACATCAATTAGACAAAAATGTTGAGAGTGAAACCTACTGTCTGCAGGCTCCGTAGACAACAAATTTGCAACATGCGCAGCTGAAGCATCCAATCCTTCAAGATCATCAGGAGCATCTTCTGAAATGTCTCCAACATCAAACCCTAAGAGATACAGAAGTTATAGATAAGAAATTTATCAAGACCAATTTAAGGTTATTAGAAGATTTAAAACCCATAGTGCTAGCTCTGTCCTCAAATGCACTTCCATGTGACAACTTCAATGTTGCAGCACATAAGCCTGTTTATAATACATTAACTATAGAGGTTGATTGTCCCTCTAAGGGCCTAAAAAACAATAAAACTTACAAGCAGTAGATGGAAAGCCACCAAAAATAGATATTGGCTGTGTAGGAGCAGTTGGACATATCCATTTAATCTGCATCATACATTTAAACAATTATCTTTCAAATTACTATCAAGATGATCATACATATCCCAAGAATATAAAACTAGGCATAAGCAATATGTGTTCCCCTATTAACAGTTAAAAGTTCTGTGTGCTTACATTTGTGAGAGGAAGGGTCTCTAGAAGCTGGGACCAACTGCATAAGCAAAGCAGAAAATGAGTTTTGTTCTCCAAGTTAAAACTCAGTATTAAAACAATGCTAAAACATCAAATTAAGTTGACACTCTAATGGTTAACCCTGCTGTTTCTCTTGTTCAATAGCATGTGCCACTCTTATGAATCACCTTTCTATGATAGGGTCCAGAATTTAGAAAATGAGAACCAAATGATAAGAGTTGAAATTTTGCCAAGTTGGGCAGATGAGGTTGTATTAAGATAATCAGGCAACCCTTCATATTGCTTTCAATCTTGTGCTTCATGAAAGAATCAAACACAAAGACCGATTGTCATTTTATTACGGAGAAACTGTTGTCCAAGGAACTCCGTACTGGATTTATCAACTCTAACCAGCTTGCAGACATTCTCACTAAGTCCTTGAGAGAACCTATAATTCAATTTATATGTACCAAGCTTGGTGCATATAATTTATATGTTTCAACTTAAGGACATGTTAAAATTATGATTGTTATGGTATTGTACAGCTGTCATAAAGTTGTTTTTTTGGGTGTATGTACCTAGATTAAGGGTTGAGTGTTTCTTGGGTGTAACTTCTCCTTGTAATGTACTCTTCCATTTTTTCATATATGTAAAATATAAATCAGCTAAGCATGCAACTCCCTGGTTTATTATCACATCCAAATTCAAGTGTGACATATTCTTTCAATTCACAAGTATCCTACAACAAATAACAACAATCATAAATTATGACTGAAAAATTAAAAGACAACAGAAATATATCTCCCAACCACAAATAAATTCTCATATGTATGTGTGTGAGTGTATAAATTTGGGATAGAGCAATAGGAAATGTCATGTCACCTGGAGCCATTATCCCCGAGGCCATGCAACCAAACTATAGTTGCCTGGTGTTTGCCTTTAGGCCTAACAACATAGGTTCTTCCAAACTCAAACGCTCTTCTAGCAGATCTACCACCTAAAATGGAACCACAATAAAGAATGAGTTATCACAAAAAGAAAACGAGATGGGATAACAATTGTGCTCCCTAAATCCACAGAAGTTAACCCCATTAATCCATCTTAAGAATTCCTAGATACTGGCCTTTAGAATTCAATAAATTACACCCTGAAGTAGCAAGCATACTACAAAGAAGATACTTACCAACAGAACCAAGCGATGGCGCAGCAAAGCTCATGTTAGCCTCTATAAAAAATCACCTAATGATCAGTCCTAGGACTACAATAAACAAACATTGAAAATTTGAAATAAATACAAAAAACCTCAGTTAAGTGGACAAGACCAGTAATAATAACAATTCTAGAGTAAATGAAGATCCAGCATCAAATAAACATAAAAGATATAACTATCAGAACATTTAACAATTCAATAACTAAGTATCTTAGTTTGAAGCAGAAGTTGTATTTCAAGTCTTCACAGGCCTAACAAATACATGCAAAGGTACTATTACATATCACACACCAACTAGAAATATAGTCAAATTATAGTATATAATTGGGTACAAATCTCATCAAGACAATTTTATCGAATTGAATTAGACCTAAATCCATTTTCAAAGAGGTATAAACCAATATGGCAACCAATCAAGTTGAGCAAAATACAAGACTGGTTTACATTATCCAGCTTTCTCACGTGTTGAAATCACAACAGTAAAGAACATGAGAACATCAAATTTAAAAGACAGTAATATGTTTGTAAACATCAGAGCTTAGAGGAGTTATGCTCCATTTTAAATCATTGAAAAGAAAGGAACAAGGTAGGACTTCATTTCCATAACCAGTGAAACGAAACTTGAGTAACACAAGAAAAGCAGGTATTACAGTGTTCGGGAAAACTGACTTTCTCAGTTCACTGGGACTGCAAAACATTAAACCAAACAAACAACAACGGAAAACTATTATTCAATACAGAAACCAACATAAGATTAAAAAAAAAAGTTCACAATCTGGTGCTTAAAATTTGTTCAAAGAAGTCTGAAAAGTTCGAGAGATTTTAAAATAAAAATATTAGACAAAAAATAGAAACCACACTAAGGCAAGTATCTACGTATTTGTGCCCTGACCTCAATGTTAGAACTAGGTCAAAATTTAAACAAGGTCCCAGAACACCCCAGAGAAACGCGACAACATCCCCAAAAAAGAACAAAATAAATTTGACAGTAAATCTCATTAAAGATTATATCAACACGAATCATAGCTAGAAATAAAATCAATAAATCCACATTCCACGACATACAAATAATCAGCCATAATTCATAACTAGAACACACACACAAAAAACGAAATCAAGCTATAAAATTAATTTTAAAATAAAAAAGGAGCACAAAAATGACCATTAGATGGTAAGAAGTGATTGTGCCGCAAAAACGTAAAGAAAAAAATGCAAAGAAGAAGACTCAAGTTCTAGAAACACGAACCTCTCTTGATGTCGCGTAATTCCTGAAACCAAAAAAATGCCTCAAGCTTGGTGATTTTTGGGCCTCGTCCTTGTTTTTAACTTTCTTATTTTCCCCTTCTTCCATATAAATTATAAATTATTATAAATTAAAAAAAAAAAATAAAACACACAGCACTTACGGTTGAATTTTTCTAATGTATTTTGGATTTAATGAAATGTGGTCATGTACATGTAACTCCAATTGACGGCGCACAATGGCCGTCTGATGTAAATCCGTGTTGGATATATGAATGCCACGTGTCCTTGACAAGGATCGCGAGCCGGCGTGTGTCAGAGGACGCTGCACGATTCGATTGTAGGAGATCGGATATCCCGTGTGGTCCAGATCTACCTTTTCTGCTTTGACAGCAAAAAGAAAAAATAAAATAAAATAAAGATTATTTAATCTTATTTATGTAATATTTCTTGGTCAGTATAAAATTATTATTGCGATATTAAAAATAATATTAGTAATAATAATTAAAGTATTTAAATTTTTAAGATACTTTTAGTCATAAATAAATTTTTAAAAATACTAGTTTCTTCTTCACAATGATGATAAGAGTATTTGTGTATGTTTAAGTTTGCAATTTATTTTCAAAACTATTCATGATATGATATACTGTTCATAAACATGCCAATAAATATTTCAAGTTATGAAGAAGAAAAACAAATAGATGCAATGCATTACCTGATTTAATCATAACATATAAATAATCCAAACAAAAGTATAATATATTGTTTTTTATCATAAAATGAATATATTATTGACACGAAAATAAGTAGAATATTGCAACATGACTGTTATTGACGTGAAAACACCTTATAAAATAAAATATAAATAAAATGAGTTGTTCAAGAAAATAGATACATATAAATAAAAAGATGAATAAATCAATATTATTGTATCATAAATGCATGACAAATTAAATTCCAATTAAATTATCTAAGGAAAGATGATGAAATGATTAAACTAAATAATTTTAAACTTTGTATTATGATATATTTTATAGCACTTGAAACGACAAGACAATGTAGACGTTCTCACAATCAAGTAAAGATGGGAATAAAAGTGTAAACTCACATTTCTGTTAATTTTTGGCTAGTTGTCAAACAATTATATTATCATCGATACAAGTACTTATTATTATATAATTAAGATATTGTTGTTCAATTGTGTTTAGTAAATTCAAAGTATATCTATCTACCATTTATATATGATTCTTTATAAGTTTGATGGATGAGAGATATATACAAGTTTCATTATCAAGACGTTTTTAGTAGGCTGAAGCATTATTTACTAGTGTACATAGAGAAGATATAGAAATAAGTAATATGTTGATATAAAATAATAAATAAATAATAAAACTAATAAAGAATAATATTATTAGTCTAATTTATGAAGCATTTCTTTATAAATTAAATTAATATGTTTATCATATAAGCATTTTCAAACCATTATTTGTTAAACATGAATAAATCATATATATATATATAATATATATGGTTGCTGTGAAAAACCATCTTCGGCTAATCATGACTTGAATATCACTTAAATCTTTATGACAAAATCTTGCTTCACTCATAGTCTTTATTACTTTAAAATATTTTATTTGACTAATTCAACTTTTCAATGCATAGTTGCCATCATCAAATCCACATTACATCTCATATATACACGTAATCAAGAGAAACTAATTTATATTGTGTATTTCGGTGGACATGGAGAACTCTTCGCAAAACTGCAGACCAGAAGAGTTAACCTATAATTTTTGTGTTGACTAATTTACCCCCAATCAATTTTTGATAGGCCAAAATGGGACACGGCCGCCTATACTGTCATCCTCGTTAGTTTACGAAATATATGATCCGAGTGATTTTGTCTCCCTTTAAAAAAATAACAAAAAAAATTGTCTAAGAAATTGAAAAACTAAATAATGTTTTTAAAATTTAAATTATAGTAATAGAAAGAATTTTAGTTTTAGATACATAGATAGGATATACGAATTATAATATATATATATACATATTAAATAATATCACTTTTATATTTTTAAAAGTTATAATTATTATTTAATAAGACGGCTGACTTTACGTTTAGACTAAATAGATGGGATAAAAATGATTTATTCTAATTTAGATTAATTCTTTTAATCAAATCTAATCAGTATTAGGTAAGTTTTGATCAAATCCATGAGAAAGTCTATTATGAGGTGGAGGAAAGAGTTGACTAACACATTAAAGTTCCAATACTGTCTGTTTCAGATTAAAATTGCAATGAAAAACAGGGTGAATATTTGAACAAATGAAACCAGCAAATAGTTGAAAAAATACAATTCGGATTTTCTTTTGAAGATCCAGCAAATAGAAAGAAATGAAATAAATGATGAAATGATATAATTTACTAACAAGTTGAGGAACTATATTTCAAATTCACATTCAAAAGAAACAAGCAATTAATCATACAACCAAGAAAGGAAATAATATGAAGGAGAATGAATTGTTTTAGCAGAAAGATTACTGAAATTATAAAGTATCATCCTTTTTCCAAATTGAGTAGAATAGGTATCTTATCTTCCGGACAAAACAGTGGTAGCAAGCGAGTAGGTAGACGAACACTCCACATCCCTTTGTGCTCTTTCATTCGACCCAAAGACCAACCTTTGCATGCTACTGCTATCTGTTACACTATCATCTACGCACAGAAAATCAAAAAGAACCGTTCTAGTATCAGGTGGCTGTTCTACCTTCACACGCCCTTCAAGCATATCAACAACTTGGGCCATGCTAGGCCTCGATCTTGGCTTCTCTTGCACACACCACAAAGCAACACAAACCAGTGTTCTTACCTGCCTCTCATCAACACCCCCACCTTCCAACAACCTATGATCAACAATTTCCATGAATTTACCTTCCCTCACTTTCTCATGCACAATCTTAGGAAAGTACTGCCACTTTCGTTTGGACTTGGCCTTTTCATCATCCACCAAGCACAAGTTTTTCCTGCCTCCAACAATCTCCAAGAGAACCATCCCATAACTATATACGTCAGTCTTATCCGAAATACCTTGCTCTAAGAACCACTCAGGTGCCAAGTACCCTCTTGTTCCTCTAATAGCAGACACAACCTTTTGGCTTTCATCCTTGCCAATAAGCTTTGCCAAACCAAAATCTGAAACAAGGGCTCTATAATTCTCATCCAACAGTATATTTTCTGGCTTTACGTCAAGGTGCAAGATCCTTGACCTGCAATCATGGTGCAGATAAGCAAGTCCCTTGGCAACATCAATAGCAACTTTGTACCTCAAATTCCACGACAAGCACCCACCACGGCGCCTCTGAGATAATCTTTTGGGAAAAATCCAACAATCCAAAGACCCATTTGAGACATATTCATAGACAAGGTACCTAGGCGCTGTTGGAGCATTACAGTAGCCCAATAGCCTCACAAGGTTCACATGATGCACACTAGCTATGGCCGCAACCTCTGATCTGAACTCCCTCTCCCCTCTTTCCCCTCCATCGATTCGTTTCACGGCAACGGAAGTGCCATCGTTGAGAATACCTTTGAAAACTGAAGCAGAAGCACCTTTTCCAATCAGTGCCTGAAACCCATCAGTGGCTTCCTCAAGCTCCTTGTATCTGAACTTGATGGGAACCCCCGCAACTTTCTTCAAGAAACTGTACTCTATGCGAAGTTCTTGGCCTTCAGATCTCAACTGTGACTCCAATAGCCTCCTCCTGCGGTTGTACCTTATGCGGAGGAGAGCATAAGCAAAGACTGCAAGAATGACAGCAACACCGGCACCAAAAATAAGGAAGAAGGCCCTTGAGAGCTTCAACGAGACACGAGCAATAATTACGAGGATAACCAGTGTAATCACTGATATAGCAGCGATTATATTCTCTCTCCTTTCGTCCATCTAAACTTCAGTATTTAAGGTTGAGATGGAAAGGAAGCATAACAGCATAACAACCTCTATGTTTTTCAACCTTTGTAATCTGAGAACCCGTTCAGCAGTTTTTCTTGGGATGCAGAAAAAGATATGTAACTTTCTTTGGAATGGTTACGAAAGAGAAGGGAAGGGGTGACCATTTCCATCTCCAAAATAGCCAAAACTTAAAATATTTGGTAGGTTATAAAATATTCAAATGATTAGAAACAATCAAGATATTGAAGCTCACTGCAGTCTCACTCGCTTTTAGGGCAAGTAAGTCCCTTTTACAAATGAAATCTATGTCAAAAAAGAATTTATTGGGTAGCTCAACATTAATAATCTCCAATAGTTTACATAGTTCAACGTTGTTAATTCTTTTCATGAATTGAATATTTTAAATTTATGTTATGTAATTGGTTTGATTTATAAATATGCAGTACTCAGAAAAACCGATAAAATTTGGAGTTCATTTCCGTTTACCGTTGAATTCCAAACTACTCTTTAAAGGAAGTTCTGCCGGTTAAGGTCACGTAAAAACTTATTTAAATATACTTTAAATTTATGTCCCTTGTATTGGGCATGAAATGCCGGACGACTGATATATCCGAACACACGGTACTCGGTCGGACCAGAAAATACGTTTCAGTGTCTGCTTCAACCAAGGGTAAAATAGTAATTGAGCATACATGGGCTTTGCCCTGGATCGAAAGCAAAGAAAGTATATAACAGAAGAACGGTATTTTGAACAAGAGGTATGAAATTTGAATCCTTAAAATTTTATATAACTCACACTAAATAATGACTTCAGCGTCAAAGTATTTACACGAACTCATCTTAAGATTGAAAATGAAAACAACTCAAGTGGATGACCTACTAATAAGGAAGAATGAGGACAAAAACTTAGACTTAGGACAAACGGCCACACACGACGAATAATGGGGTTAGAAGTTTAGAAAGAATGTAAAGAAATTAAAAAGAATCTATTTCTAAAAAGATGGTGGTGTGTGAAAAAAATAAAACTCAAATAGTTTTTTATTTATACATGTTCTCAATTTAATAATAAAATATTCAGATACTCTTCTCACTTTTATCACCATTATTTCAAAAAACAATTTTCTACGTCATTAAATTAATTGTGTCTTTTCCTTTACAATATTAAGAAACATTTGTTTTGTTTATATGACATAGACCTTTTTAAAAGTTTATATATTCTATATACAAATGCAAAACCGGTATGTTCTGCTCCTTTACAATATTAAGTTATTATTTTATGAAAAAGTCAGAGGTACAAGAGGGTTTTATAAAAAATTTCAAAAAGTTTGAGGTGATCTATCAGATTGCACTCAGTATTTTCTAATGTTATAGTCTGCTCCTTCTCATAAAAAAAGAAAAAAAAAATACTATACGCACTGCTGTATATAGCTTCCTTGTAAAATTTGAAGAAGAATATATCAATATGTACGTGGAATGTTTCTTCAATGCACTTTTATTTCTATAATTTAATAAATAATCATGAGACTTATAAAGATGAAAGTGGAATGTTTCACATCCAATAATGATTTTTCAACGAAACAACAGAGCACTAACCAGACAAAAAGGAATGAAAGCTATGGAATATTGTGAATACTACATGTTGACATTTTCAAACTAATCTTGATTGTAGATATGGATAAAGTCAACTTATTTTGGATAGCTTCTATCTATGATTAAAATATACAAATTTCATTTGTAACATGAATTAGTCCTCTATATGTTATACATTGCAAGATGAAGCTTAACCATGAGTTAGTGCAATTGTTTATCATTCCGTTAAGAAAGTTTCAAACCTCTTAATCCAAGTCTTATTTCAAAAACGATAATAATAAAAATTGAAAATAAAAAGAGCACAAAGAAGTCGAAATAAGGGAATTCAGAAAACGCGAAGCCTAAGTCAAGGTTAGTAGTTTCAGCCCATAAAGAATCAGTCTTTTCAGAGTTTGAGGCATTGAAGAAGTTACGAGTGTTGATAGTATAATTTCTTTTTATTTTTATTCTGCCTTGAAGGGTAAGTGTTCATGAACAAGACCCAGATTATCTCCATAAGACTTCTGCACTCCAAATCTTTGTTTCTTAATATTTTTCTGCTCCTACTTGTTAGTAATAAACCTTTAAGAACTAAGCAATACTGCAACAATTGGAAAACAAATTTTGAAAATAAGAACTGTTCATTTATAAAAGGGAATACATAAAGCAACTTTCTAACACTACTACACCCAGTAAGTACGGGAATACATAAAGCAACTTTCTAACGCTACTAAACCCACTAAGTACCTTTGCATTCTCATGTATGCTCATTGGGAACTTAGAATAAAGAGGTGCTTCTAAAGACCTCAAGTCGTTCGAGAGTAAATATGACAATAATGTATAATTAATTAGTCTTGCATATTTTGGGATTATCATTTATTTATAATACTACTTTCACTAAATTCTTATGATGTATTTGTCTTATAGATTTTAAGAAGATGTATTTCTTGTTTTGAGAAAGAAAAATTTCTTTCTTTAATTGAGATGTTTTAGGTATAGAAGGTATAATAGCCTCCAACTTTTAAGAGTTCGAGAGCTGAGGAAGAGTTTTATTTAAGAAAGAATTTTTTTTTTTTTAATGAGGTGTTCTTGACAATTAGGTATAGTGACCCTAAGTTTGAAGAGTTTCAGAAGAAGAGTTTCACAGGAGTTTCGTTTGAGAAAGAAAAATTCCTTTATTTAACCTAAATTTGTTTGTATTTAAAGCATATTACATATTATATATAACATTTCTATAGTAGATACTAAATATTTTTATACAAGATCAGGATGATCTCTACAAGACATTCGAATTCTAAATCCTTTGTTTTCAATTCAGACTCTTATATTGTATTGTATGTTTATTGAGAATGATGAAAAAAGTGTTTGCAAAGGTATTTCAATTCAAATCAAGTTAAAAATAAATACATAATTATTCAATTCTCAAATCAAGTTAGAAATAGATACAACATATCTTGAAATTATTATCTATCTATTTATATTATTTATATTCTTATCATTGCGAGACTTGAAAGTGATTTATATTTATGTCTTAGGTTTTAAGAATAATATATTTATTTTAGTGTATGATCATTATTAAGTTAAAATAAAATTGTTATTGATGTATTTAGGGTTTAGGATTTTATTATATGTTGGAGCGATAAATTAATTTGGTGTATAGTTTGTAATTAGTGTCTGATTGTTGATTATTATATAAAATCATATCATTTGCCACGTGAGAATTTGAAAATGATTCTTTTGTTGAAAAGTAAGGGTCACGAGGGAAAATTTTGTAGTTATAGATAAGTAAGAAACCAAAAGAATAAGAAAGTAAATACAATAATGTTTTGGCCTAGTTCTTGAAAATCATCTTTAAGAGTTCGGTTAGAACATTTCTAATATCACAATGGAAATTCCACGTATAAAAATGAAAGAAATGCGTAATGATATTTGTTAAAGGACATGGTGCGATGTTGATATAGAAAAATGTTCTTTTTAATTAATTATTTCTTAAAAAAGTTATTGTTTACGCTTTGAAAACTTTGTGATAAATTTCATTATTTTCATATAGAAAAAATATGAATAATATATATGTATATATATTATTCAAAATATTTACAGCAACTCAACGTCTAAAATAATAGAAGTTGAATTGAATTTTTCAAGGATAATTTGATCTCATTTATATTTTGTTTGATTGAATGAGTGAATTTGAGAGAGTGGACTAGTGAATTTGAGAAAAATATATATAGAAAACTAGGTTATTTGAATGAATCAATATTGAAAAAACAAGTGAAAGTTTATAAAAATTTATGAATGATCTGGTACGTATAGTTGATAAAATAATTTTTTAATGAATAAAATTATAATTAAAATTAATTTAAGATTAAATATAATTAATATTTTGAGTATGATTGATAAATTATTATTTTAGTTGATGAAATTATAAAAAGTATCAATTATTTTAAAATTAAAATTAAAAAATAAGTTATTATTATTAATAAAATCATTATTTTATAAATTTATTTTCATTATTATTATAATTATAATTTTATTATTATTATTATTATTATTATTATCATTATCATTTTATAATTTTACTATTTTTATTATTATAATTATTATTTTTTTATTTTATTATTATCGATTTTTAATAGTATTATTAATAATTTATTTTTATAATTATCTTATTTTAATTATTATTATTGTATAATTTTATTGAATTTATTTATTATAAATTTAATTATTATGTATATTTTTAAATTATTTATTATTTTAAAATTTAAAAAAAATATTTTTTATATTTTATTTAATTATAATTTATTAAAGTATCATTGTTATGAAAAAGCTAAACTTTCTTCTTATATCAGCGAATAAAGTTTTAACTAAAAAAGATTTTAGTTTTTTGTGATTATTATTCTTATTTTTTTGTATTTTCAGTGCATCTTACTTTTTTATTTTCCGTCGTTCAATCAAACATATCCTTATTGTTCAAACTTAAACCTAAATTTTTAAATAATTATGATAAAAGGAATTGTAGAAATATTTAATTTATAATTTACATTTCATCTTTTTTATTTTTCATGTTCAATTTTTCCAATACATTTTCAATATATATTTTATCTTTTTTTAATTTATTTTTTATCCTTAAATTTTCAAATTTGATCCATACAAAATATTTAAGATTGAACATAACCAATATTTCTCTTTAGAGAATTAACTTAGGTTTTAATATATATTGTAATTTTTAGAGAAACTTAATTACTTTGCAATACGATATTAAAATCAAACCTTCATATTATGAATTCATGTATACTTACTCTCTTTTCAAAATTATGTGTACTTTTTTTGGCTAGTGTTTTTCTAATTCATATTCATGTATACTTACTCTTTTTTCAAAATTATGTGTACTTTTTTTGGCTAGTGTTTTTCTAATTCATATGCCTTCACACATTCAATTCATTTTGGTTAATTATCTATTCCATGAAAACATATATGCGTGAGCATCAATGACAACTTTTATTATTTATGGTGTGGTTGGATTATCAAAAATTCATGATTTTTCTATATTTTCAAAAATACTTTAGACAAAGAAAACAATTAGTCACAACTTCACATCCTTCTCTATTCTTTAAAGTCATTAGGTTTCCATTTACAAATTTCTAACCCAAAATGAAAATTTATTTATTTATATTCAATTTTCTTATTATATTTATAACATTTTTTCTATTTTTCTTTTTTTTATATACATAGATTACATAAAGATTTGTACTAGTTTAGATCACTACATATCTTACATCCAATTTTAGTTATTCAATCTTAGATTAATCAAAATTCACTATCTTTGTAGGTCTATCACAAACACTCAACATATGCGAAACACATACAAGATAGGAAATAAATACATCAACTCCTACACACATTTAAGGATGATATGTTCTACTCTTGGATCCCACCAAGAGGAATACAACAAAGAACTCTTAAAAAAATAAAAAGAACAACCAACCATTGAGAAACCAAGAAGAACAGTTTGGGATTAATCAAACAACACAATAATGAAAAGAGATTACCAAATTAACTATGAAAGCAACCATTAGTGAAAATTCAATACCAATACACATGCTCTTGAAACCTTAGAGAAAACTAAGATAGTTGAAAGATTTCTTGAAAAAAATCTTAGATGTACTTTTGGAACAATATGAAAACAACCTAGTTAAATTTCTCTCTAAATATTTTTTTTTATCACGCTTTATAAAATTTGATGAAAAATATCTTAGAATAATTTAAAGGTTCAATTTATAGAGTTTCTGAAAAGCTTTTGAAAAAATTGATTTAGTTACATTTAATCAATTATCTTAAGTTGTTAACATATTATTCTAAAAAAAAAAAGACAAATTTTAGTGAAAGAATGCTCTTTATTTTAATTGATTATTTTACCACTTAATCGATTATTTTGTTCTTCATTATTTATAGAAAAACTTAAGAACTTATTAATCTTGTTATTAAATTATGCTTAGAGACGAGCAACTAAAAACTTAAATGTTGTTCTCTATTTTAATCTATTATTAATAGTAGATGAAGTTACACAAGTCTATTTCTTAGAATGTTCTAACAAATGATAAGTATCCTTGTGCTTGTTCTATCTATTTTATAGCCACAAAAATTAGAATATGAAAAATCTATTAAGTTATGAGATATTCCTTTAGCATACTAAAGACTAAAATATATTATTCCTTTTAAGTATTTTAAACTCCTTTTTACTAAATTAAATGTGATTCTTTAATATTATCTTGACATCTAGCACAAATACATAAATATTGTATGATTTGGTCTATTGTAGTGAGATAAAGTAAAAAACCAGTTATACCGTGGTTTGATTAACTAGTTTTCCTCCCCCATTTGCATTTAGATAACAACTAGTTGCCATTAGTATCATGCTGAATTTTTTGAGAAGTTGATTGTAATACTTATTTTGAGAAAAAAAATTCATCATTAAGCTACTTAATTTAAAGTCTTAGGAAGAAGTTTAAAAAACCCCCCAGTACATCCTAACAAATCGGAAATAACATAAAAAATGATTTTATTACAAAAGATTAAAGAGTTCAATGCCCAGTAACAATTTATGTTTGGATATTAATTTAGACTTAAAATTTTTTCAACATATTTCTCTACTCTTATTAACTTGAATAATAGAGAATTTTTTATAAATGGACTTTCACTTAATGTTGCATCAAAATTTGATTTCTTTAAAACATCTTCCAATTCACCTTAAACTGTTTTAACTCGGTTCCAGTAAAAATAGAAACTAAAATATATTTTTGAAAATATAAAATCTATTACACTTATCATAAATAATTCATAGATTTTCTTTAAAATAATACTAAAATTTAACTTAAAATAAAGTTGATAGATGCAACGAAATTAGACAATATTGTTATTATTATTATTATTATTGATAAGAAATAGAATGATCCTCTTCTAAATGTGTTGCAATATATTTATATATGGAGACGATTTTAGAGATTAAAAAAAAAAAAGGAAAAAGAGTTGAATAAAAGGATCGAGAAGACAGCGAGTATAAACTAACCGTAGAGTGAGGCAAATTAAAGAAGCCCCTGCAGTGCCGCCAAAGTTAGCCTGCCCTAAAAGTTGAACGGGGCAGAGAGAGCAAGGGCGCTAGGGCGAGTGTGTGTAACATGGGAACCTCTACAAACGCTGTCCCAGGTGGTCGAGGCGCCCCTGTCCCCAAAGACGTTGACTACGCCAATTACTTCTGCACCTATGCCTTCCTCTACCACCAGAAGGAGATGCTCTCCGATCGTGTTCGCATGGACGCTTACTTCAACGCCATCTTTGAGAACAAAAACCACTTTGCTGGCAAGGTCAGCCTCTTCCTTATCGCCATTTTACCCATCAAACAATACCCACTAAGCGCCCTCTTCTAACAACCTTTGCTACTCTTTATTTTCATATCAAACTTAAAAGTTTATTAACCTTGCACAACAAAGTTTGAATGCCCTATTTTGAGCTGAGATTAGTACAACTCTAGGTTTTATCTTCAATAGTTTCCAAAAAGTTGGGATTTTGTTTTTAAATTTTATGAAAAAATGAGGTGAAATAAAACCTGTGAAATTAGTTACTGACCCTAACTTCGAGGGTAATGGAAATATTACTGATTAAGGATAACTTTTGCTACTGTGTTATAATTTCGTAGCGTTGGTTAAGGGTATTGGTTGTGTTTATGTTATGATTTGTTGCGAGTGATTTTGAACTGACTTGGTGAGTTAATTTGGGAGAAGACTGTTTTGGATGTGGGGACTGGAAGTGGCATTCTTGCTATATGGTCAGCACAAGCAGGTGCGAGGAAGGTGTATGCAGTGGAAGCTACGAAGATGTCTGAACATGCCCGTGCACTTGTCAAAGCGAATAATCTCCAGAATGTAGTTGAGGTCATCGAGGGATCAATGGAGGATATTACCTTGCCTGAGAAAGGTTAGAATTATTGGGAACTGTTTTGTTCGTTTGATATAACCCTTTCTTTGTTTCTGGTTCTGGTGTATATTCATGATGACATTTTTCCTTTTTACTCTGTTTCCTGTTGCAAAGGATTTGTGGTGGAAGATAACAACAGTTTTTGTGTGTTAGCCATTTTCGAAACAATTTTTTGAAAACAATAAGGTGAGAATAAAGTGATGTTTTGTAATTATTGGTAAAATTAGAAAATGGAAACACAAATTGTTTTCTTAAATTAAAGAATCACTTTGCTTTGTGTTTTTTGAGTAAATTTGAAATTTGTTCATTTTGTCCCTCTTTGTCTAAATTATACTTTGTTGATTATCCTTGTGATTGCCCTCAATGTTGTTATGTGACTTGCAGTTGACGTGATCATCTCTGAGTGGATGGGTTATTTTCTTCTGCGAGAATCCATGTTTGATTCCGTTATACATGCTCGTGACCGCTGGCTCAAACCAACTGGAGTGATGTATGTATTATTGCAACTATTTTTCTGCCTCAAAACAGAGAAAAATGTAGTATTATGATGTTTAGTGTCTTCTTCATTTGCTCCCTACCACCTTACCTATTCATCCATTTTGTGTTTTAGCTTGTGTTAATTAAAATAGATATATTTGATTTTTATTTCTAGTATCGAATATGAAAAATGCTTCTGGTGGGGGCTAATTTTTTAATCAAAACTATTACCCAAATAAAGATGTAATACTTAAATTTCAATGTTTGTTCCATGTTTCAAACCACAGAAGGCACAAAGTTTTGTTCTGTGTAACATATTCTATAGTTTTCAATGGAATGGGTTAGCTTCAAAATTCGTACTCCATAGTCAACAAATATAGTGCCAAACCTGTCTCGTGAGTTAAATGCAAAACTATTCTATGCTTATCTGTTTACAGTAGATTCATTGTCTTAGCATGTTTTTGTGCTTACCATGCTCTTTTCAGTACATTACCGATGGTGATAATTTACGTGTATGAATATTTTGGTTGTTGCCTGATGGTTATGTTATGAATTTTGGTTACCTTAGTGTGTTTCTTTGGTTGCTTTTAGTGTTGCCTGTGCAATTGGTAATTTAAGAGATTTTATTTTGCAGGTATCCTAGTCATGCTCGCATGTGGATGGCACCTATCAGGACTGGGATAGGAGATCACAAATTAGGGGAATACGAATCAACTATGGATGATTGGCACAGCTTCGTTGATGAAACAAAAGTCTACTATGGTGTTGATATGAGCACTTTAACAAAGCCTTTTTCAGAGGAGCAGAGAAAATACTATCTACAGGCAAGTTATATACTTTGGTGTCTCATATTTTTAGTGGTAGTCTGAGTTCTTATAATTTAGTTGGTCTCCTTTTTTGTTTAAAATTAGTGAATTGGTTTTAGAAGTTAATTTTGGTATTCTTATCATGATTGTCAAAGTTGCTTTTGGAGGGAGGGGGGGTTGGCGCGGGAATTGTGCATGAGCAATAATTAGTGGGTCAAGCCACTTGTGGAAAATCCAGGATCCAAAAATTATTTATGCTCCCAAAATAACCAAATTTTAGAAATTCTCTTTGGGCCTTCTCGTTGTCTGAGAATAAACCCCTTGTGATACATGAGCCTTAGCGTCGTGATGTTGTGGGCACCTTTTCTACTGCATTGTGTATGGATGATAGGGCTCTAGTGGTTAGAGTAATACATCATGGTTGTTACTTTTTTGGATGTGATCTTGGACAGAATTTTCCTTGTCTGAGCACATTGCTTCACCCTTTTTCTTCTTGCTGTAGAAGTTCACTGATCTGGTTTTTGCGATTAATACTATCAGTTTTCTGGTTGTTCAAATCTGGTTCCTAATGGCCTGGGTGAGTGTCAGTGGGTGATTGTGTCAAATGGACCAATGAAGAATGTGTGCAATAATGTCCACGTACTAGTGTGTGCTGGGCTTCGTTGTTGTAAGTTAATGTCATAGTGTGATATAGAAGGATAAATATTGCTCATGAAACTAATTTATGCTTGCTGTGATTTCTTTAGACATCTTTGTGGAACAACCTTCATCCACATCAAGTCATCGGAACTGCTGCTATAATAAAGGAGATTGATTGTTTAACTGCTACGGTGACTGACATAGAAAAAGTTAGATCAAATTTTTCTCTGTCAATAACCATCGAAAACGCAAAGTTGTGTGGATTTGGAGGGTGGTTTGATGTACATTTTCGGGTTAGTTACTCTGACCTTTTTAACAGCATTTGTATCTATCAAATATCGTAATTCCTAATCCCAATGTTTTCTGTTTTAACTCACCAGGGAAGAACTGAGGATCCAGCTGAACATGAGATTGAGTTAACTACTGCTCCTAGCGTGGATTATGGCACACATTGGGGCCAACAGGTTTGTGCTGCATCAACTTCTTGGTGATAGTCTTGTTCATGAAATAATTTTGTCACTATCAGTTTCTCCAATAAGGCTCTTCACTTTTGAGAACAATTGAACACTGTTGCAGGAATACAAACTTCTTTAGGGTATTTTGATTTCTAAAAATTTAAAAAGGCTCAACACAACATACGCATTTCATGTTTGACTTTAAATATTGTAGTACAGGATGAAACAGATTTAAATACCTGATGCTTTCTTCCTCTTCTCAGTAGTTTTCTTCTGACTGTTCACTTCCTCAAAACTACTCAATCTCCAAACAACAATAGGTCAAAAAATTGCATTGAGATGACTCATACTTGTAGTTTGCTGTTCTTGTGTAGTTCTTCAATTTGCTTCAAACACACGCTTAAAGTGCATGTTCTATTAAAGTACGTGTTAATAAAATTTTATAGAGAAAGGAAAACAGGTAAAGGGATAACTTTCATGCTTTGTGAATAGTGATGTATGTCGCACATTTATTGTTGTAGCCATAACCTACGATCTGACTTTTATATCCAGCTGCATGACAATGTTAGTTTGATGATATATATAATCATTGGACAGGTTTTTCTTTTGCATCCTCCTATGCATCTTAGTGAAGGTGATGATTTAAAGGTTTCTTTTCTGATGAGTCGCTCAAAGGAGAACCATCGTTTGATGGAGGTTGAACTTGGATGTGAGATTCATCAACATTCCGGCAAGCTACTTGCACCTTTCAAAAACAAGTACTACATTGAGTAAAAATTTGGATTCCAAATTCTAGGGACTACAAGATACAAGGTAGATTCTGTTGCCCTTGATGCTTTGAATGATGATATCTTATGATTACATCCTTAGGTCTATTGTATCTTTTTTTGGTGGGATGGTCTTTAATAGTCTTCTTTTACACCAAGTACTCCTTTTAATATTTTCATGGTAGCTCCCTCGTTTTCGATTATATACTAAGTTGCATACAAACATAATATCAGTAGAGAAATGTAATGAGTTTTTTTTTTTTTTTTTTTTTTAAAAAAAAAAAAAAAGAATCAAGCTTTTTTTTGTAAAAAAATTAAAAAATACAAGTAATGATAAATTTTGTTTAGTTTATTT
>Ga0099824_1000631_pt1 | contig 43625 bp, 24 predicted proteins | sample SiratrowhiteBW_FD_76837 | JGI IMG/M metagenome (GOLD analysis project Ga0099824, IMG submission 76837) | Root nodule microbial communities of legume samples collected from California, USA - Siratro white BW | ecosystem: Host-associated > Plants > Roots > Nodule | place: USA: California... | reverse complement strand
CGCGACACTCCGACCTCCGACCAGAAACACCTCAAACTCGCCGCAGACACTTTAGAAAGCGCGATTTCCTTTTCCAGCTCCGCCCTTCGCACTTCCTCCCTCTCTCTCGTGGAGAAGCTTCTCTTCCCTCTCCCCGACTTCGCCCTCTCCTCGCTACTCCTCTCTCTCGCCCACGCCCTTCGTAACCGCCCAACCGAATCCGCCACCAGCCTCCTCCAAATCTTTCACTCCAACAATAAGCCTTCCCTCGCTAGATCGGAAATCGCTCCCGCGCTCTACGAGCGCCTCTTCTCTCCACATCTCTTCCCTGTCTTCCGCTGGTTCGATGAGCAGAGAACGAACATTCTCTCCTCCAGTCCCTCAACCTCGAGCCGTGAAAACGATTATTCAGTTTCTGAGGAGTACTCGGTGGTGCTGCCTTGCGCCAAGGTGCTGTCGAAGATGAGCGAGGAGCAAGCCGCAAAGCTCCGGGAGGTGGAGAGAGAGTACGAAGAAGTTCTCGACGAGAACTGCAGGGTTCTTGCAGAGTATTTCAAAGAGGTTTTGGTGAACGAGAACACTGACGCTGGAATTAGTCCACCGTCGTTGATACTGAAGAGCGCCGCTGAAGGTGGCGGGAGGGGGAACAAAACGGAGGAGATGACGCAAATGAGTGTGTTGGAGAACGGACGGTATAATGTAATGTTGTATATCTACTCTCTCACCAAATACATAACGTTCATCTACCTCTAGAGAGAAAAATAAAACAAATAAGTGTAGGTTTGTAGGAGGTAATGCTCACTAAAGAAATAAATAAAACAAATAAGTGTAGGTTTGCAGGAAGTATGATGTGATAAGATGAGAAATGGAGAGAAGAAAAAAAAGTCGAGTTTATTAAAAATTGGTGGTTCTGATCGTCATTATGTTAGAGTTTAACACACTTGGACTTTCATTTCATAATCATTCTGTCACACTTTTTTTTAACTACGATTTTCTGCAGCCAATATGGTCCGAAAGGGAAGCATCTGTTGAATTTTTGAGCCCCAGTTCCAGCAGAAGATCTTCCCAGGCACCATTTTATCCTCAAAGAGTCTTTTCTAGAGTTCTCAATCCCAAAATTCCTTCAAAACCTTGGACAACGCCAGTCTATTTAAACTCTACCGCTGACGCTGATTTTTCTTCAGAAGAGAGTTTGCTTAGTTCTTCTTCAGATTCTGAGGAAGAAAATGAGGTATGTAATTGATGCTACCGAGAGAGGGAGCCGAGAATATATTCCAATGAGGACTGAATTTTCTATGACAGTTGTTTTAGTTCTTGAAACGCCAAGTGACGATAAAGCTCTGTCCTGTAGGAAAAGGACAAAACTATCGCATTGTTGGAGCCTCGACAAAGCCAAATTCAAGAACAAATGCAAACCATCTTCAAACAATCTAGGGAGTACGTCGATATTTAACAACCACCATTATTCTTCACTATCTCGTGGTGTGTGCTGCGTTTTCTTTAACTTGGATTATTTCTACTTGTAGTTCACCAGATTATCCTATGGCAGACTTCGATAACGCGCTGAATGGAGTTGGGAAACATGCACCTCCCAAGGACTTTGTCTGTCCAATAACAAGTCATATATTTGATGATCCAGTGACTCTTGAGACTGGTCAAACCTATGAACGTAAAGCTATCGAGGAATGGTTCAACAGAGGGAACTTAACCTGTCCCATCACTCGCCAGAAGCTGCAGAACACTCAGCTGCCCAAAACAAATTATGTGCTCAAACGACTAATTGCGAGCTGGAAAGATCGCAACCCCCATTTGGTTCAACCGCCGTATGAGAGTCCATACGAAGATACCGAGGCAGTTGTGCAGTCAACAACGCCTTCAACTTCTCCTAATAGTGTTATAACCCAGGCCACAGTTGATGGGATGATGAGTGAGTTACGCTGTGCCATCAATAATCTGTACATGTCAGAAGTTCTCAAGGAATCGGAAACAGCCGTGCTTCAAGTTGAGAAGTTCTGGAGAGGAGTGAATCTAGGAGTGGATATCCATAGAATGTTAGTAAAACCTGCGATAATCAATGGATTTATGGAGATCCTTTTCAATTCTGTGGAGCCCCAGGTGCTACAAGCAGCAGTTTTCCTTCTAGCCGAGATGGGGTCTAGGGACAATGCCGTTATCGAGACTCTCACCCGTGTGAAGACTGATGTAGAATGTATCATGGCTCTTTTCAAGAACGGGTTGACAGAGGCTGTTGTGTTGCTGTATCTACTAAACCCTCCCATTACGAGTCTTACGGAGATGGGCATAGTGGAGTCTCTCATAACGGTTTTGAATACCAAAGAGGAAGAATTGGTTACGATGTGTTTGAAGCCAAAAACTGCTGCAGTGCTTTTACTTGCAAGGATAACTGGAAGCACTGAAGAGATAATTGCAGCTTCGGCTGTCAATACCCTTTTCTCTGAAAATGCAATTGGAACTATTGTCAGCAGTTTTGGAGCTGACTTGGCAAAGGAGAGGATTGCTGCAGTAGAGATCTTATTGAAATGCATGGAAGAAGATGGGACATGCAGGAGTAACATTGCTGATAAAGCAGAGTTGTCACCTCTTCTGGAAACTTTAATCGGTGCAGATGATGGAGATCGTTTTAAGATTATTCAGTTTTTTGCTGAGTTAGTCAAATTAAATAGGTATAAAAATTTCATATTTATAATTATACTAATCTAATTAATCTACCTTTTAGTTTGTCTGATAGCTTCTTTTGGTATTCCCTTCAGGAGGACATTCACTGAACAAATTCTCCATATTATAAAGGAAGAAGGACCTTTTAGTACAATGCATACTCTCCTTATTTATTTGCAGGCAGCACTTCACGATCATTGTCCAGTTATGGCTGGCCTCTTATTCCAACTTGATCTTCTGGTGTGAATCTTTGATGCTCCCTATATCTTTAAATATAAGAACTAGTTGTATTCTTGTTACGTTGTCTTTGTTTTTCTGCCTGTGATAAAATGCTGTTTTACAAGTAATAGAAGCTTGATTTTCATCGTACTATTTTCAGGTTGAGCCAAGAAAAATGAGCATATACCGCGAAGAGGCTATGGATACTCTTATTTCATGCCTGAGAAACACAGATTTCCCCGTTACCCAATTAGCAGCTGCAGATACAATCATGTCACTGCAAGGGAGCTTCGACTTCTCCGGAAACCCTCTAATCAGAGAAGTCCTCCTTAAACGTGCAGGTATTGACAAAAGTTCCAGAAGTCTTGTACTGGTGGATCATCAGATTAGCAACTCCAGTCCAGAAATTGATATAACTCCAGTAAAGTCCTTTGAAATACTTCTTCTATTTTGACTTTGTGCTTTCTCCTTGCCAGATATTTTTTCTGATACCTTATTTTATTGTTTGGCATCAACAGGAAGACGAAAAGGCAGCTGATGATTGGGAAAGAAGAATTGCATATATTCTAGTTAGCCATGAATTTGGCATTATTTTTGAGGCTTTAGCTGATGGCATGAAGAGCCGAAATCCAGAACTACGATCAGCATGCTTTATATCGGCTACCTGGCTCACGTACATGTTGACCATTCTGCCGGATACAGGCATACAAGTGGCAGCTCGTGCTTGCTTGCTGAAGCAGTTCATAGCTAAATTAAATTCTGCTAGGGATGTAGAAGACAGAATCCTTTCTATGGTTGCTCTCAATAGCTTTCTTCATTTCCCTGGTAAGGTTCACAAAGCCATTAATTAGAAGTTACAACTGACAATCATCATTTCGAAATCTGGTAGCTATAATCTTGTCTAAGAAAACAGGAATAAGTGCCGATGAGCAGTTCCTCGAAGCATGATAAGCCACTCAAGTACAGAATTCAGCGTTGATTTAGATCAGATATTATCTGTATAAATGTTGGATTCTTAGTCTATTATAGGGGATGAAAAAGTTCAAGATAGTTCCCTTCTACATGAATATACGAGACTTTCTATATATTTGCGTTTTCAAATACCTTCAAGGCATTGTTATGCAAAATAGAAAAAGGGTGATGATACTTTATTTTGTGAATTTCAGAAGGCTTAGGTGATCTAACTTACTGCACTAAGGATATCTTAAAAGGGTTGAGAGAGCTCAAGAGATCCTGTCCCTTAGCATCTAAAATGCTAAAATCTCTGGTTCAAGAAAATGAATCTAAAGCGGTAAGTTCTTGTATTCTTAACCCATTTTCTAGAACAGGCAATCAGGCATTGTGGATGATTTAAATTTCTCCATTGGAACAGGACATTTGGATACATAAAGAGTTCATAAAAGAAGACTGCAGCGAAAATGGAGAGGTGTTGTCTGTCATATGCTATAAGGATAAAATTTTTTCGGGTCATACAGATGGCACAATTAAGGTAATTAGATTAGAATTTTACATGCTTTGTAAATTCTAATAAAAAAGGATTTAAGTGTGAACGAAAACAGATTTCTTATGGCTGTTGTAGTTTACTTAAATATCTTTTTTTATAAAAAATATATTTGTTTCCTTAGATTGTCTAGAAAATAAATCATTACATTATCGAACTGTCAATCTATGCAATTACAATAAAAGAGAATTAGGTGTAACGTGCAAGCTAGACCTAAATAGGTATAAATGTAGATATATGTATAGTAAAATGGAGTGGAGTTTATGTGGTTTTCTGTGCCACTTGCTCGAAAGATTGAATAGCTGTACAAATTCTAAATCTTGCTTGATCATTGGCAAATATGTTCCGGTCTTGGTTGCAAACTACAGCTTTACTGTAATATGAGCTGATTGTAAAATACTCTCTAACTTCTGAAGGTCTGGACATTAAAGAATAATTTGTTCCATCTGTTGCAAGAAATCCAAGAACATACTAAAGCAGTGACAAACTTGGTGATTTCAGAATCTGGTGACAGACTGTACAGTGGTTCACTAGACCGAACTTCAAAGGTAAAATTTTATGCAGTTACTCTAGCCTGTATGTCAGGCCGCCTCTAACAAAGGTTTTGTTTCATTAAAGAACAGGTCTGGTCCATTGGAAAGGGAGCAATACATTGTGTACAGCTGTATGATATGAAGGACCCGATTCATAATTTAGTTATAACCAATAGCTTATCTTGTTTCGTTCCGCAGGGGACTGGTGTCAAGGTACTCTTAAACTATGAATACATGTTCTTCTTTGAATGGTGTTGAGAGAGTCTGATCACTTCTTTTATACAATCTAGAGTGTAAACTAAAACTAGTCTCCTTATTATCAATGCCTCTCTGTCACACTCAACCGTATCAACAAACATTATTCTCTATACTTTGCTCTGAGCTGCAAGTTCTACCGTTTACTTTATTCTATTCCCATCTGACTAATTATGTGATTGACAACAATATCCCCAGCATCGTTTTCTACTGAAATTACTTGGCTTTCTCATCAGGTTCTGTCACTGAATGGAGAGTCAAAGCTGTTAAATTCTAGCAAATATGTGAAGTGTTTGGCTCATGTTCATGGAAAATTATATTGCGGATGCCATGACAGTAGTGTTCAGGTATATAGTTTTTTTAAGTGTAAGACAGTCTAATGTGATGTTATATTAACATTCTTGCAATAATATTCGCGTGATATTTCAGGAGATACATTTGGCCACTGGAACAGTCAATACTATTCAAAGCGGTCATAAAAGATTACTTGCGAAAGCAAATCCTATTCATGCACTACAAATACATGGTGAACTTATATACGCAGCTGGTTCTTCCTTGGATGGATCTTCTGTAAAGGTATCTTAGACTCGTTTGATTCAGCGGTATATAGAAAGGTCAAAAATAGTTAAAATTCTAGCTAGCAACACCGGGTTTCGTGATATTTTGAATTCCAAAGGGCAGAAAATGTTTGAGCTACTTGGTGTTAATTTTAAGGATGATATATCATTATCATAGTTAGCTAACTGATGCATATATAAATTTCAAGATATGGAACAGTTCCGATTACAGTATGGTTGGATCACTGCAAACTGGATCTGAAGTGCGGGCTATGGCAGTGAGCTCAGGATTGATTTATTTGGGGTGCAAAGGAGGTACTGTGGAAATTTGGGATAAGAAGAAACGCAGTAAAGTTGACACGTTGCAAATGGGTACCAATTGTAGGGTCAATTGCATGGCTCTAGACAGCAATGAAGTTTTGGTAATTGGAACTTCAGATGGACAAATTCAGGTGACTTCTTAGTTTATTCAATTAATAAACCATGGAAATTTTAATCTGGCTCACTTTTTTTTTTAGAGTTCAAAGTTTTGCATTTTTATTATGTCATATATGCATTGTCTATGTAGCATTTGTACATTGTCTTCCAGGTTCCAAATCATATACAAACAAAACTGTAATAGTAGAGCTTTCCATTAACAGTTACTACATCTCTGGCAATTGCAGGCTTGGGAAATGAATTAACAGAAGATGCTCAGAGTACAGCTGGTGCTGGAAGACATAGATGCACTTGACAGTATTTGATTCGTTCATACTTCCATATTTTAGGTTCTTCGTGAGCTGTATATAGCTCAAAGTTTATACATCCAAGTGCCTTGTACATAAGCTTAACTCGTAGATACGTAATTAGTTTGCTATATATGAAATTGTCTTTTTATTTGTTTCCCTTTTCTCGTGGAAGGATTTTTGGATAGGGACATTTGTATGGAGGAAAGATGAGAAGAACTTTTCCATTGTGAATAACATTCTGCTTTTGGCCTCTGATGTTTAAATTTTTTTAAAATTATATGAATAATTATAAAGAAAAACTTTATGTTTTCATTTTATTTAAATTACATCTTTATTTTTCTAATTTTTGTTTCTCCTTTGATATTTCTTTTTTATTTTTTTTTTCAAATTCTTTACCTTTAGTTTTTATAGTTATCTTTTATTTTTTTCTTTTCAAACAAATAGTACTGAAAGTACATTAGTTTTTCATTAATCGAAAAAAAAATCTGTATTAGATGAAAATATAGAAACTAATATGTATTATTTGCTGTTACATTGTGATTGTAATGTTATTCTTACCAGGTTTGTATATTTATTTAACTACATTTTTGTTTGTTATCTTCATAATATAATTTAATTTTATCAGTACTAAAAATATTCGATCAACATTACACACTATGATTATTTTGAAAATTTTAAGTTTTTTAAAAGGGTTATTTTTTGGAAATGGGATATTGGATAATTTAAAAATAAAAATAAATAAAAACTAATACAGTTTGAATATCGGAGTTTCTGAGTTATAAATTAGACCAAATAAATCAAGATAATTATACAAACTATCGATTTAGAAAGCAACAATTTTATAAAATTTCTCAGTTTCTAATAGTTAGTTTTTTATATTTTAGTTATTTTAATTATGGTTTTCTAATGAGACATCTTTTTAGTGTTTATGTATCAATGTGCATTCAAACACTTCAAAATTGAGTAAGCATTTATCAACATGTGTATCTAACACATAACTTGTTTATTTCTAAACGCTAAAATAACATAGCTCGTATTCAATAAGAAATTATTAATTAAAAAATTAATTAAACTGTTTGTCCAAACTGACTTTGATCAATACGAAAAATTAGAGTTCAACTTTGTTACGCTATATTATTTGGAAAAGAGGCTCTTACGCTTAAAATATAGATAATGAAACAGTTAATATTTGTTTTTGTTGTTTGAAAGATTATAATATGAGAAGTGAAGGTATAAAATAAAAAGGAGAGATATGTTCTTTTGTTCTTCAAAAGAAGTATTGTACTATTCAAAATCAATTAATTAAAAGTGTGTAAAAAGCTCGTGGCATTTTTTTATAACCAGGAGGTATAACTCCCAACCAATGATATTTTTGGAATAAAGTTGATAAATTTAACATTTTAAAACTAGGCACATGTGTAAAGAAAAATTTCAAAATATTTCACTGTTAATTTTAAGTTCATAACCGAGTAATTTGATTCAAAACGATAAAATTTGAAAGGTGTGAAAAAATATTTATACTTAAATTTGTAGAAAATATTAACCTTTCTCTCAAAAGTGGACTTACATGCAATATCAGTTTCCAAACATATAATCAATAATCCTTTGATGCGACATGTTTGTCACTCCGAATCTAACTGGAGTTACAAGAGAGAACACAAAGCTTTCGTTACATCCAAAGGATCAAATTTAACTTATATTTATTTCTAAATTAATAAAAAAATACACTCTTTTACGAAAATTACTTTCCGATTAAATTAAATTTTAAATACGTTTCAGGGATTAAACTGAATTTCATAAAAAATATTTTTAATAAAGTTTCAGATCAAACAAAGAGTTAAAAAATGAAATCCAGTTCACTGAGATGACATAAATTAAGTAAATTTTGTCGTTCAACCTTTGGAACCTTGATCCGTCGTTGGACACTAAAACTAACCTTTTTGTTTCATCGAGTCACATATATGTTATTATTTTTTTTACTTCAAACTATGCTACGAGGTGGACGGCAGATTCCGTTAAGACCAATTAGATGTGCAAAAATCTTATTCATATATTAAGTTCTCACAATGTTGGAGTTAAAAACTTGGAATTTTTATACATGCACGTTCATACACGCCATTGAGCAAACTAAAACGAGAATAAATATTCATTTGTTTCAATTACTAAGATGAGACTAAAAAATTAGATAATAACGAGGTTTACCTGCCAGCACCGAAATTGAACTCAGGAGAGAGACAGTGCAGGAAAATCAAGAGCTTTTTCTCTACTTCTGTGTATAAAACAAAGCTCTTATGCAGTATCCCAATTAGTAACTAGCTTCAAGTATATTTGTGTCTAACCTTTTCATGTTTATAGCAGAAGAAAATTGGAGAAGCCAATGGAGCAAAACAAAGCCACCCAACTGGTTGAAAGGAAAAAGGGTGGTTTCAGAACCATGCCCTTTATCATAGGTGATGACCCTTTTCTTTACATACATACGTGTATATATATATATATATATATATATATATATTAAAAATCATGGTTTTTCTTTTTTACAATGTTGTGTGATTAATGAAATTCTAACCAGCTTATGATTTTGAACTTGTTTTAGCCAACGAGACATTTGAAAAGGTTGCAAATGTGGGGCTGCATGTGAACATGATATTGTACCTGCTACAAGAGTATAATTTTGACCCTGCAACAGGAGCTATTATAGTTTTCCTGTGGAACGCCATATCTAATTTTGTGCCCATCTTTGGTGCTTTCCTTTCTGATTCTTGGTTTGGACGATATCGTGTTATTGCCCTCGGAACTATCATCGACCTTGTTGTAAGCACCACGATACTCCTAATGCCTACTTCAGTAACAATGAAGATTTTTGAAAGAATTCCAAAAAAAGATATTTTTTTCTTCGATTCTATAAACATCTTATACGTTGTCTTTTATCTTCATTACAGGGCTTAGTTGTATTGTGGCTCACAGCAATTATTAGGAGCGCAAGGCCTGAATGCCATGAAGAAACTTGTGCAAATCCTACTCCATCTCAACTTCTATTTCTTTTCTCTTCACTCGCTCTCATGGCTCTTGGAGCTGGTGGAATTAGGCCCTGTTCCTTAGCCTTTGCGGCTGATCAAATCAACAACCCTGAAAACCCACAAAATGAGAGAACCATGAAGAGCTTCTTCAATTGGTACTATGTTTCGGTTGGCGTTTCAGTATCAATTTCAGTGATATTTATAGTGTACATCCAAGTTAAAGCAGGGTGGGTTGTAGGCTTTGGGCTTCCTGTGGGGCTCATGTTATTTTCTACTATCATGTTTTTCTTGGGTTGTTCTTTATATATCAAAGTGAAACCAAACAAGAGCTTGCTCACTAGCTTTGCCCAAGTCATTGTGGCAGCCTGGAAAAACAGACACTTGCCCCTTCCTCCCAAGAACTCTGACACATGGTATCTTCGCAATGACTCTAATTTTGTTCAACCAACCGATAAAGTAAGGTATGCACCATTTTCATACCACAAATTTGCATGACAATATAGAGATTAAATACTTAAAATAAAACACTTAAAAATAAAGTTGGAGGACTTCATTTTTAGTATATTAATGAACTCAATATGTGATTCTCACTTGGTAGGTTCTTGAACAAGGCTTGCATAGTGAAGAACAGAGAGAAAGATTTGGACAGTGATGGGATGGCAATTGACCCATGGAGTGTGTGTACAGTGAGACAAGTAGAGGAGTTGAAAGCCATAATCAAAGTCCTTCCTCTTTGGTCCACTGGCATCATATTTGCAACTACCATAAGCCAACAATCATTTTCTGTGGTTCAAGCAGTGACCATGAACAAGGTGGTGTTCCACATGGACATTCCATCAACCAACTTCAGTGCATTCATAATCCTCACTTTAACCGTATGGGTGGCTATTTATGACCGCATTCTAGTTCCCTTGTTCCCAAAGGGGCGAGGACTCACTGTTAAGCAAAGAATGGGATTTGGAATAGTGATCTCATGCTTGGCAACTGCAGTGGCAGCATTGGTGGAGAGGAAAAGAAGGTATGAAGCAATAAGGGAAGGGCTTATAGACAACCCCAAAGGAGTGGTGAACATGTCTGCTATGTGGTTAGTGCCTCAATACTGCTTATATGGTTTGGCAGAGGGTTTGAACATCATTGGACAAATAGAGTTCTATTACTCACAGTTTCCTAGTGCAATGTCAAGCATTGCTATTTCCCTATGCACCTTTGGCTTTGGGGTAGGGAACCTTGTGGGAAGCCTCATTGTGAAGGTTGTGAAAGATGCAACAGGGAAAGGAGGGAAACCTAGTTGGCTAGCATCAAATATCAACAGAGGCCACTATGACTACTACTATGCCCTTCTTCTCATTCTAAATTTGATTAATTTGTTATTTTTCTTAGCATGCAGTAAGGCTTATGGGAGCACTCAGGATATTAAAAATTGGGATCAGGAGATTGACACAGATTTCACTTCAGAGAAAGATGGACAAGAAATGAAGGAAAACACAAACAAACAAATAAGTTGATTTTCTTGCATTTTTTAATAGTACTTTGAATATGGCAAAACAGTATTTGGATTGTTTATACAGTATATTTATAAAAAAAACTGTGTATACTTTTTTATTGTTGCAAAAGTATAAATTCAACAATCAAATATTAAAAGGTAAATTTAATCAAATTAATGCAAGTTGAATTGAAACCAGCTTAAGGATGCTCTATAATAATAAAAAAAACTATTAAGTATTTTAACTTAGATGTAGTTTATGACAAAAACATAAATAATAATTCTTTTCCTAAAGTAGAAATTAGTTTATACGTAACTTTCTTTTACTTAATATAGCCAATAGGCAACGTTATATGAATCATTTACACATTATTAATTTTATATATAAAAACGTATTATTCATAAAATTAAACATATTTGTAATTGTTTAGCACAAAATTGTTAAAATGATTAATTTTTTTTGAAAAATGTGCCGTGATCTCTCAAACAAAAGGACATGTGGCAGAGACTATCTATGCTATATGCAGTTGAAATCACCTAATACAGCTTTCCAATGATTCTCGAATTTGAATAAAATCTAGTTTCAATTAGTCGAAGCGATCTCAAAAATACTGTTTAATATATTAAATATTTAAGTATGAGTTTAAATTTTACATTAAGTAAAAATAATAAAACTAAACAATATATAAAAAAGAAGATCTACAAACTTAATATTTTAAGGTTTTGTGTTGAAGGTAGTGTAATTCCTTATATAGATTTACTCTTTTCTCATTCTTGTTTGATCTTCCTGACATTTTGATAGAATATAATAACTTATCTCTATTGATCCAAACCTATTATTTTTTTTATTAACTATAAAAAATAAATATATTAATTGAAAACAAATAAGTGTTTCAACTCTTTTATAAACTTAATAAGAAGTTGTAAAGGTTTTAAAACCCACTTAATGATACATTATAAATCATTCCTATTTTCATATGGGTTACATATTAAACTTATGTTTTCTACATGATTTTCATCTATATAGATTTTCAATTATATATTTCAAGTATTTATCTAGAGACGCTAAAATCTTGTTAAAGTTTTTCACTTTATTTGTATAGAGACTTCTGATTACATCTTATACTTTGCTCTTAAGTGATCGTTATTTGATAATTCTTTAATACAACACTTGTAATATTACAAATTTTTAAGATGAAAGAGTCTAACATGATTGATTCTCTTCAAATTTTAGAGTTTAACACCTATCTACAGGAACTTTCTCTTTTTACTATTAAGTTTTGGAAAAATCAAGAAAAAAAATACTGAAAAAGAGAACTGAACCAAATTCACATAAAAAAATATGATATCACCTTCAACCCAAAATCTTAATAGTTTGTAGGTTTTTTTTCTTATATGTTAATAAACTTTTTTATTTTTACTCAATATAAGACCTAGACTTTGCACTCGAAATCTCACACCACCAACAACTATGTCTTTGTCTTTGTCTTGTGCGAATACTTTCTTTACATGCTTGGTTGTTTATCGCCGCATTCTAATTCCCTTAATGACTCCCTGTTCAGCATCAAATGAGACTTGGGATATTCAAATGAGACTTGGGATATTTATCTCATGCTTAGCCATTGTAGTGGCAACATTTGTAGAGAGGAAGAGAAGGAACGAGGCAATATGGAAAGGAGTGGTGAACATGTCTGCTATGTGGTTAGTGCCTCAATGCTGCTTATATGGTTTAGCAAAGAGTTTGAGTATGGTTGGACAAATAGAGTTCTATTTACAAGTATTTTAATTCACATACTTAAGAGTGTGTAAAAAAGTATTTTAATGCCTGTAATTTCAGTTTCGACCAGTATGATCTGTTTCTTCCAACAAATAGGTTGATACGGAATGATACACAAGGCTGACCAAATCTAACTTATAATTTTAGAAATTATAAAGAATTAACTTTCGCACTTTTTAATGTGAAAAATACATTCCAATTCAAACTAGCATAATTTTCAATATTTGAGAACAATTTTGTCAAAATTATTTCTATCAACAGTTAAAAAATAAGGCCAATTCACCATACGAAATGACATGAAGTACTTCTTTTTTTTTTCCTTACCTTTGATCCGTCGTTGGAAACCTGATTACCCTTTCGTTGGGCTGAGTATAATACAACGTATTTTTCACTTAAAGCGTGCTTTTACACACGTGTCAAACAATAGTTGGTCCAACTAGAAAACGTGCGGATTCTCTTTTAAATTCAGAGGTACTAACTACTAATTTAATCACTCACTTATCATTTAAACAAATCTAGTAATAATAGTGCTAATAATAGCCAGTTAATTGTTATGAGGACAAATACTATAAACAAATTCATACATTTAATTTAAGGCTTAAAACCTTATTATATATTTTTATATGTGTATGAAAAAACGTAGGAGGGACATAGGCATTGGGCAGTGTTAGTGAGAGTGTGTTGTATGGAGATGGATCCTCCACCCAAGAGCTGGAGCATCCATACCCGATCCGAGATCATCGCCAAGTACGAGGTCATGGAGCGGGTCGGGTCGGGAGCTTACGCCGACGTCTACCGCGGCCGTCGCCTCTCCGACGGCCTCATCGTCGCCCTCAAAGAAATCCACGACTACCAGTCCGCGTTCCGAGAAATCGATGCGTTGAAGCTCCTCCAGGGATTCCCAAACGTCATCGTTTTGCACGAGTACTTCTGGCGCGACGACGAAGACGCCGTCCTCGTCCTCGAGTTCCTCAGGACCGACTTGGCAACCGTCATCGCTGACGCCGCCAAGGCCAACCAGCCCCTCCCCGCCGGCCAGCTCAAGCGCTGGATGATCCAGATTCTCTCTGGCATCGACGCCTGTCACCGCAACATGGTCCTCCACCGTGATTTGAAGCCCTCCAATCTCTTAATTTCCGAAAACGGCGTCCTCAAGATCGCCGATTTTGGACAGGTAATCTCTTCTCATTATCGACAATCACAAAACCCTAACCCTGACTTTTGAACAGTCTGACCGCTTGATTGAGAGTGTTTGCAAAACTGAATTCGGTTAAAATTGTTTATGAAGTGATGTGATAACGTTTCCATGTTTTTATTTTAAAATCAATTTAGTAGGATGATGAAAAAAAATCTAAAGTTGTTCCAACTCAAAATCAACACCAAAAACTCAGTGTATGTTTAGTTACATGTTGGATTACACAGAATTTGGAAATAATCATTAATGTGTTTTTTAGTACATTTTTATACATCTAGTTTCAGCTTGAGCAGTTGATTTCGAGTTAAAGTAACTTATACGGCTTCTGTATTAAATAATGAAAATTCATAGCGAGTTTAGCTTCTAATTTGCTTTAGAATAAATCAGTTTTAAATAAATTTTCATCTATACTAACTTTACAGAATCAATTTTGCAACACTCACCCAAAGACATACATACACGCTCAATTCCTCAAAAAGCGAAACCAAACACATGAACGTTTACAAAATTTGGTTAACTATCGTATCAACGAAATTCTGGATGATTCAATGTGAATGCAAATACGTACTGAATTGATGGGCTATTTTTTCAGGCAAGAATTCTCACGGAGCCTGGATTTGATGCTTCTAATAATCATGAAGAATATTCTAGAGACATTGATAATAAGGATACTAGTACTAATACTCACGATGGAAATGCAACGTGCACCACAAGTGACATAGACAGGGAAGATGAAGAGAAAGAACTTGGTTGTTTCACTTCATGTGTTGGGACTCGTTGGTTTAGGGCTCCTGAGTTGCTTTATGGATCCAGAGACTACGGTTTGGAGGTTGATTTGTGGTCCTTGGGATGTATATTTGCGGAGCTTTTAACTCTGCAGCCTTTGTTTCCTGGAGCTGCTGATATTGACCAGATCAGTAGAATCATTAGTGTTTTGGGTAACCTTGACGAGAGTGTTTGGGCTGGTTGTTCTAAACTTCCTGATTATGGTATAATCTCCTTTAGCAAGGTGGAAAACCCTACTGGTATTGAAGCCTGTTTGCCTAATAGGTTCCCTGATGAAGTGGCTCTGGTGAAAAGACTTGTTTGTTATGATCCTGCTAAGAGGGCTACGGCAATGGAGTTGATTCATGACAAGTACTTTAATGAAGAGCCTCTTCCTGTGCTGGTTTCTGAGCTGCCAGTTCCTCTTAACAGAAAAGGGCAAGACGAGGATTCCCCTGGTGGGTGGCGTGATTTGGATGAAATGGAATCTGATTCTGATTTTGATGACTTTGGCCCTCTGAATATCACAAGAACTGGTACCGGTTTCTCCATACAGTTTCCTTGAAGAATTCAAGGTACACTGTATCCTTGGAACCTCCCTTTACCTTTTTGTGTGGTGTTGTTCGACTGGTAATTTATTTGGTGAGAATATTGATTAGATTTTCTTTTTCTGATTTGATACTCACTTCTGAACAGAGAGATAAATTATTGAAAAAAGCTTGATGGACTGTGTTAACATATATTCATAGTTGACCACGACACTCATAGCTGTTGTAATACACGGACTTGTATCTTTTCGTATTTACAGATGTAGCGTATTAGTACCTGCTAGTTATTTTTTGTGTTTATTCCTGTCATGGCATGGCCTGGTAAACAACTTACTGCACGAGGATTTATATCTATAAAACAACCCATAAACAGAGACTATATGATTGGAACTGGCAGGTTCTGCATTCCAGCTATATCAGCATGCCTCTTTGTGAACTTACAAAATTTAACACAAATTGAATAGAGGAATATAATTTAGTTTCCTCTTGTTAACTAACTCCGAACCTTTTTTTCCATGACCTGTTTTTGTCTCTTTACATAATTGTATTTTGTCTCAATCACTCAACGGAGAAAAGCACGCCATACCTTATCATCTTTAACAGTACATAGAAATAGAATATGAAAATGATGGAAATCGGATGGGTTACTTCATGATATTTATAATTCGCTTTAAATCCATGCTACCGTGTCTGATAAGAGGAAAAAGTTCCTGATATTCCTTCATGGAAATTAAAACTGTGTTTTGGAGGATCAAGCTTAGTTTGGACCGCCATAATTACCCAAATTTCTTCCTTTAAAATGTTAAGCCCTAATACAATTTGCTGCTATGCGATTACCCTTATTCCAGTTCTTAAAATTTGTACACGCGATCATTCACTTTTCAATAATGTCTAACAGCACATTTACTACAATTTTGACAAAATAGTAACATCCTTAAACTACTGATGCGTGTAAGTACTATTTATTTATATGCACCGAGGGAATGATCAATACTGCAAGGAAAAACAAACTGAGAGTAAAGTATGCTACTGTGGTTAACAACATAACAAGTACTTGAAAAAAATGCTTATGGGGCTATAAGCAATTTCGTAATGTCTTCTCAAGTATAACAGTTGCTCAGCGTGGAAACACTGATATCAGCGTCAGTTCCCTCTGCCAAATTCTAGATCCCATTCAACTAGCCTTTAAGCAATATTGTTCATAATTTCTAGACCAAGAGATGAAACTATTGATTAACCAGGGGCAGTAGTGGTAGCAACAGATAATTTTTCTGTATCTAATTTTATTTAAAATACAATTTATCATGGAACACCAAAGGAAATATACAAAAACACCAAGAATTAGAATAGATCTTCAGGTACGATCACACCTGCAAAATGAGCCATTAATACATAATTAAATGATCAGGAAAGGAACAAAATAAATCAATCATCGTTTGCTTCAAAGAAGTACAAATTCTGTAAAAACAGAACATTAACAACAGATTATATATTATAAACATCTATAATTGAAATCATCTTCTTTAGTTCTCAATGTTTCATCAGTTGCATTATTGTTGTTCTGTGCCTCTTCAAGGTCCTTCTCGTCATGCTAGCATATTTTGTGATTCTCGTCAGCCCAGCCCTGCTTCTCTGATGTGGAAGAAAGGATGAACAATCCCTTTGAAGTGCAGGTTCTTTAGCCTTGTAATTTCCTATCACACTCAACTCTGTTGATTTATGTAATTTTGGAATCAGTATAATACTAGAATGTGACTTGGATTCTACTTTTAAATAAATCATTTTAAATAAAATTTTATAAAGCTAATTCCTGGATTTTTATTTTCAGTACACTATCTTTGCAACACAAGAATCTTTTTACTCATCTAATAAGCATTCAACTGAAGCTATTAGACAGCTCCTGAGTCCTTACTCTTTTTCTTCCAAAATGAAATGTTATTCAGCAGGTATCTTCTCTCATTTCTATTAGTAAATAAATTTCCCTCTTCTTTAAAACATGGAAGGAAAAATAAGTTGCTGAAAAATATATCACCTTTGCAAAACTTACTGTCGAGGCAAATAATTTCCTCAATTTCAGGGAGACTTGTAATTCAAAAATTTATTCATGAACAAATCCCTTGCCATCAACAGTGGCGGAAATTTATCGAAAATATCTTCAAACGTGACAGGCATAAAATTAAACCAACCTGGAAGCAATGACAAATGAAAATTCCGTGGAAAGAGCTGAAAACTAGAATTTTAGTTTCAATTTCAGTTACCAGATAAAGAAGAATGTGATACATGTGAAAATAAAATTATTATGAATATACATTTTATCTTAATCTTCTTCCTTACACTCCCTTTGATTTCCTGTTCACAAAGACAAAAGAGAAAGAAAGAAATAAAAGAGTTATATTGGTTTGGAACAGTAGAAGTGAAGATAAAACGTGTGTATCGAGTACTAAGAGAACCCTTCCTCTTTCTCTGCAAGTTTGTCAATAAATAAAAATGCATAATTAATTATGTGTAATATATTTTATAGTTGAAAACATCTCTAAAAGACTATTTTTTATCTGTTTTTTATATTAACAATAATAATAATAATAGTAAACGAGTAATTAAAATAATAATAACAATAATAATAATAAATAAATAAATATTTTATTTTAATCAAATAACTCATTTCTTCACTATTGTTTTACATTTTTTCCCTCTGCCTCTGTTTTTCCTCGAAATTAAATAAAGCATTAATTAGACGAAATCTAGAATGAATCACTGAGGTCCATCAAGCATTAATTAACATATGATTAACTCAGAATACTTTTTTTATCTTCTTTTTTAAATTAAAAATTTTAACAGTTCAAACAACCTTATATCTCGAATTTAAATACTTGACTATAAATCTAAATTATTATTTATATATCAAATATATTTATTTAGTATGAATTTTAAACATGATCTATTCATATATTAAACGTATTTGTTTATTGTGAAATTTATATAGAAGAAAGTAAACATGTATTATGTCTAGTAGACAGGTTAAATATTGGTTGATAAAACAAATATTAGCAACAAATTGGTGAAAATGGTAATCTAAATATGACTTCTAGTATTGACACTCTTTAAATACTGACAAGGGCTATCTGAAAATCTTGATGTCTAGTTTTATGGTCCATGCTGAATCTATTTTCTCAATTTTCCAGCAAAACAAATATAGAAAACTAAAATTAATAATTACCTTCTAAAAGTATATAATAGTGAGAGTACGCAATGATGTTCTGAAATGGAAGTATAAGAAGCTAATTTCATACTTCAAAGACAAATATGCTACATCAATTATAGATCTATCTTAGTAAAACAGATACTCAAATACTAGAAAGGAACAACCAACAAGGTCATGTGATTTGATGATGAAAAACTTATGTTAAAAGGACTCAGACGTATGCATGGTTTGTACATTGGTTCTTTGTCGGAACATATCAGAACAGTATAGATTCATTCTCTATAATTTCTAACATTTCTTGCAATTTCCCAATACCCAGATTAACACATTTGAACCGTTTGTATTGTCATCAAAGTTGATGGTGTTTTCTTAATGATAATCACACTAATTGAAAATGGAGAATGATGATGATGGCGCCTTTTGTAACTCTCACCTAAAAAGGAATCGAATAATGTATTGACTTTTATGATGAAGTCTCATGTTGGCTCATATTGGGCTACTCGAAGTGGTGGTGTGTCTTTCATGGTCCAATTGTAGTGGGTAGTTCCATTCAGGTTTTCAAACCCTTCAAAGCTTTTTCACACTCACTAGCCAGGTGGACTTGGAATTGTCATCTACTCCTCCTCACAAAAAATATATAAACATGTCATTTCCTTTTCAATTTATTACCCAACAAAAAAAAATCACATTTCATTTTCTTTACCAATTTTTGCAATTGGCCTCGGAAAAAGGAAAAGAAGTACTGTGTTACAATTTTTTAAAGTTATCATACTATAAATATGAAATATTTATTCACGCCAATTATTATCTGTTACATAATTTAATTGATTTTTAAAATTAATTAATTTAAACTTTTTCATGTATAAAATTAGAAGATAGTATCTTAATTTCAATTAAATTTAAAAGATATTAAATGCTTTATCATTGATTTTTTTTAGTAATTTAACTGTTGCATAATGTTTATGAAATGATAATGAAGTTAGCTCAGAAGAATTGCAATGGGAAGTCAACAAGTGGTGTGGGACCACTTTATTTTAGCGCCAAATTCCCTGTTTATTTACATTTTAGGTTTAACCCCAAAGCGGAATCCGCTGTTATAACCCACAGCGAAGCAAATAGAGGCGCGGGATAGAAGACGCACACGTGTCCACCGTGAACGAGTGATATAAAAAAGGGTTTAGAGGGAGAGTTGAATCGAAGGGCAGAGGAGGAAAGAGGAGCGAGGCTTCTATGAATTTGCGCCGCAGGATTGGCACTTTAACGGAGGAGCGTGGGATGAAGATGGGAAGCAGATCTGGCCGTTGAATATTTACGAAAATTGAATTTGAAAAGCTTGGGAGAGAGGGGGAGGAAGAGAGGGGCGAACGCGAACAGCACCAACGAAAGAAACACGAAGCCCCTCTCTTCTGTTATGTTCTCTTAATCACAGACTCTTATTCTTCTTCTTCTTCTTGCTTTTGTTCTTTCTATTGTTGTGTTGTGTCGGTGTTTGGATCGAATTGTCTTGATTCGAGAGTTGCACGCGCAGTCGCGTGGTGTGTGGATCTGAAACCACTGAATTTGAGCTTAATTTTTGATGAATTTGTTGCTGATTGTTGTTGATGTCATCGTCGATAATCGGAGAGTGGAGTGAGTGAGGTTGTTACTTTTTTTTTTTTAAGTTATTGTTTTAATGGGGGAAGCGGAAGGTGAGGGGAGTGATTGTGCTCCCAAGAATGTTGTGCCTAACGACGTCGTCGCGAATGCGCTTTTGCCGTCTGATGTTCCCGCCAAGAAGCTCGCCAGGCAGCTCGATTTCACCGGCTTCGGCGGGATGCCGCCGCAGCCACCGGTGGTTTTGCCGCTGCCGCCTTCTGCTTCCGTCAGGGTTGGGTGAGTTCTTGAATTCTGTACATGTTTCTATTTTTTTTCATTTCTCATGGAATTTCAAATTTCTGAGAAAAGGAAGGTTTAATTGTGTTTTTTCTTGAAAAATGTCTGATTTTTTTTTTTTTGAAATTCTGGGATTGTGAGTAAAGTTTCGATTTTGATGTTTCTGTTTGGGCGTATAATGCATGCGCGGTGTTTGTTTGTTAGTTATGAAGTTGAGTTGCAGTCAGAGCTTGTGAAGATTTGGATAGGAAATTTCCTTTCTGGTTTTGGGTTTCGGTGGTTGGGAAATGAGAAAGAAGTGACTGATAATTATTATTATTAGCAGTTTTGGTTAATTTAATATGAATTGAATTTTATTTTAATTTTTTTCCAGCTAAGGTGTTTGTTGACTGTTTGAATTGGTGTTTGGTTTTCTGCTCTTTGGTCTTCAATTAAAGTTTGTTTTACTCAGGAAACCAGAATCTCCAAAGTCGAGACCGAGGCCTGGCTTTGAAGTTAAAGAAGCAACTCCCAAGAAGCAAAAGCAGTGCAATTGTAAGCATTCAAAATGCTTGAAGCTGTAAGTGAAATACTCTGGCTTTCTCTGTCATCTTGTTGTTGTGCTTTTGTTACTTGTTTGGTGGAATGGTAAGTTATGTGCAGCTAATGTTTGAAATGTCTTGCGCAGATATTGTGAATGTTTTGCTTCGGGAATATATTGTGATGGTTGCAACTGTGTAAATTGTTATAACAATGTGGAAAATGAAGCTGCTAGACGAGAAGCAGTGGAAGCTACTTTGGAACGCAATCCAAATGCGTTCAGGCCAAAAATTGCAAGCAGCCCTCATGGCACACGTGATAACAGGGTATGTGGTCGGTTTAGCTTTTTTAAATGTTAGTGTTGCGTGTCATGTTTTATATTGTGGATCATTAGCATTGATTTAAGGTATTGTTTTTATTGATTAGAAATTTAAAACCTTATCGGGTTTCATTCTGAGACAGGTTTCTTGTTATCTTTTATTAATTTTCTTTAAATTCATTCTTTACTTATATGCAAAACTTCTTCATTGTAATTGGAGGTCACTTCTGCTTGTGTACATGTTTTCCCCATTGCATAATTTTAAGTTCCATCAAGTGCATCATTCCATAATTACGGAATCACGCCTTTGCTTATGACTCAACCATTTATGGGTTTTATAATTTTGTTGAAATAAGCAATTTTCTTTTGTATTAAATATCTTTACTTGTTATATTAATTGTCTCTATCCCCTACCTATCACTCTGTTGATGTTGTTTTCAACAAGCCATAATTTAGATAATTCATTTTTTTATCCCCTAAAATGTTGTGTCAATGAAATCATTACATCTCATTTTAGTTTCCTTATTTGCTTTTTCTTTAAATCTAGTCATACAAGCATACTCAGGGCTCAGGTAAGTAAGTGAGTTTTTTCAAGCATGTGTCTCATTTGTCGACACAAACTTGTCTTTTTAAGGTATAAACTTTTTGTATGACAGTAACCTATTGTTAAAACAGCTGACAGATTCACTTATATATGCCCTAAAGTGTAAAACTATAAACAAATGAATTTTCTTCAGAAGTTAGTATTTTTTCTAGTACTGGTAAAAGTGTTACTTTTTTTTTACTTTTCAATTGCTGACTATCTTTGGACATCAAAATAAATGTAGGAGGATGCTGGTGAAATTTTGATATTGGGAAAGCACAACAAGGGATGCCATTGTAAAAAATCTGGATGCCTCAAGAAGTATTGTGAGTGCTTCCAAGCCAACATTCTTTGTTCTGAAAATTGTAAATGCATGGATTGCAAAAACTTTGAGGGTAGTGAAGAGAGACAGGCTTTGTTCCATGGAGATCAAAATAACAACATGGTGTATATTCAGCAGGCGGCCAATGCTGCCATAACTGGAGCTATTGGTTCCTCTGGCTATTCATCACCTCCAATATCAAAGAAAAGAAAAGGTCAGGATCTCTTATTTGGGTCAACCATCAAGGATCCATCACTTGGCAGGCTGGGACAACAGGTGAAATTTGTTAATGATGTTTAAGGTTTATTTTAACTTGGGAAATCAGTTAAATTGGGAAAATGGGGACAAAAAGCTAGTGCAGTTTTACAATTTACAGTCACTTAATATTACTTGACTGTAATATTTGCAGTTATGCAATAGCAGTTTGTATTTTTAAATTAAACGTGAAAGATGCATTTAAATTTGATTTAGTCTGTATTTAATTGAGACATGCTTCCTTTGATTTGTTCCAATGCTTCTAGTACGACTCAAACCCAGAAGGAAAGCCCATCTCAAAAAGCTAACTATTGGGCAGGAGGGCCTCAAAGCCTAAGTATCACAATATGCTTCCATATTTGCTCTGTGTGGGATTATAATATCCTACATTAATTCAAAAGCCTGTGTTCACTATGGCCATTCTGGATATCCAGTCAAAGTCTGACTCCTTTGCATGCTTAGGGTTTCACTTAGAGCAAGCCTTAAACTGGTTGCTGTTTACCATGTCTAGGTTGCCCCATCCATGTCAACTGGCCTCAATGAAAGTGCCATTTGTTGTGACTCAAGCCCATCAGGAAAGTTCATACCCAAAGACTGGCCTTGTGGGTGGGATGATCTCATGTCTTAAGTATCACATTTACTTAATGAGGCACATAACAATGTCAACCTTTTATTTTAATTGTGAAGGAATAAATACAAATCAACTCTGCTTCTTTGATACTGAAAGTTTCACTTCAATACCCCAATGACTTGACGTCTGGTCTAGAAAAAGTTCTTCCATGAGTTGCAAGTTCGAATTAGCTTGCTGCATTTTTAGAGTGAAAAGTATAATGGCGCTTTTTTATATCTAATCCATATACAATAATGTTGTAAATGATAAATATTCTTTAATGTTCACCAGGCAAACAATGTCAGAGTTCCTGCACCCTCCTCATCCTTGTCACCTATCCCAGGTGCTCGTGTTGGACCATCAACATTAGGTCCTTCAAAACTAATGTACAGGTATGACTGGTTAAATATTATGAAATGAAAATATATTTATTTAATTTAGTAATTAACTTGATTATTGTTGAAGGTCTCTTTTAGCAGACATCATACAACCACAGCACCTGAAGGAACTTTGCTCAGTTTTGGTGCTAGTGTCGGGACAAGCCGCCAAGACATTTACGGGTATATTGACATGCTACATTGTCAATTACGAATTGCGTCATATTTTTTGAAAGTATCATTAGTGTTGTTTTTTGTTTCTTCTTTATGAGTAGTGTGGTATTGACAGAGAATAGGTTTTCTGTCTCCCACTTTTTCCCTGCTTTTTCTCTTCCATATAATGAGTGAACATTATACATGGTTTAATTCTGCGTGCTCAAATTGAATTGTTACATCTGATAAGACTTTCTAATTTGTTGCTTTTCAAGTGCATGACAAAATGAAAGCTAAACAAGTTTTCAACCAAAGTAAGGTTCAGCATTTTATTTATCACCATGTTGTTTATGTGCCATCAAACTAGTTTGAGGATTTAGTTAGCTAGATAATAAATTACAGAATTCGACCTGATTTAATTGATAATGCACCTGCAAACAATAGTTTCCTTCATGGGAAATGGGAAAGCAGAAAAGGAAGTGCAATTATTTTAAAGTTATTTATTTTGAAGTGGAATTAATTCTACGTGATCTCTAAATGTTTGGTAGCCTGCCCTTGTGCTGATATTATTTGCAACTGAATAGTTGTTTGTTGAGTTTTGGAATCAGGGAGGGAGTGCAAAGCTCAAGATGCTGGAGTATTGAAAATTTTGAGCATCTAAATTTTTCATGTTACGCCGTAGAAATATGATTAGGAAACAGTTCATGAAAAGGAAATATTTTGTTTATGGACGTGTTTCCTTTTTATATATTTTGTTTCTATCATAATAATTATGAAAACTTTCATTTTATTTTGCTTCTAGAGTCTTGTTTTGGAAATGGTGAAAGCCATGAGGCGTTTTCATAATCGTAAGTAAAAAATTAAGAAATTGAAAACAAAAACTATTTCCTACAACCAAACAGACTCTAATACTTGTGGTCCATGGGTTTACACGTATTAGAAGAAAAGATTGTGTGGGCAAGAAATTTCTAGCTTTCTGTATAATTGGTGATTCCAGTCAAGTGATTAGCATTATCAATTTACAACTGCACATTATTGACTTATGTTCTCTGGCCAATTACTTTTACTACGGTGAACAGACCAGAAAAAATTAATGGATAAGCATGGAGAAGATCACACAGAAACTTCTCTTGCTTCTTCAAGTCAAGAGCAATTACCAAACAAAAAGGAAGCTAATGTTGAGAAACCTATGGCTGATGATGATTGTTTGAGTGCAAACCAGACAGATAAAATCAGCCCAGATAATTCTTGTTCAGATGGTGCTGATGTCCCAAAAGGGAGGCCAATGTCTCCTGGAACCTTAGCATTGATGTGCGATGAGCAAGACACAATGTTCATGACTTCTGCCTCCCCTATTGGATCAAGGGCGCATGCTTGCAACACATCTTCGCAACCGCGATATGGACAAGGAACGACTGAGGTCTATGCCGAGCAAGAAAGGATTGTTTTGACAAAATTTAGAGACTTTCTCAATAGGGTTATCACTATGGGAGAAATAAATGGTAAGTTAATACTTTAATCTGATCTGAGTTATAATTTGTTTGCAAAATTTTCATAAAATCCAATTAGCACTGGTGCTGTTACAAAATGGATCTTCTCAACTTTCAATTTAGACAAGTAACAGACTCCCTCCCAATAACATTGACAACTATCTCAATAACCGTTTTCTTATTTTCCATTAGTTGATATGTCTTTGTTACCATCTTGAGTTCTACTTCTGTGAAGCTAAACCTGTATTCTTTATATATAAACTGACTTTCTTTGAGTCTGATACCAATATCAGTCCAGAGACAGTGTACAATTTCACTAAGATAAGAAAATACAGCAAAGGAAAAATAGCACTATATCGGCATTACTCCTTTCTCACTTACTACCCCTTATGCTCCACTCCTCACATGAATCTCCTCTGATCCATTTACTTTCTGGCGCCCTGTCCATTCATTTCATTAATATGCACATCCCTAACATGAATATTCTTCATGATTCCATTGTTGCTTCCCTTCTGGGCCTTGAAGCTTGATCCTCGTACCACCTTATTCCTCCTAGAATATACCTTAGTTATATCACATCCCTGCACGATATTTTCCCCACTGCTAAGAGCATTCTATTCATATTCCGTTGATTTCTCAGCAGCGCATCAAAGTTACGGGATTTGCTCATGGATTGAAAATGGTGGTGTCTATTGATGTAAAGTGGACATCAAGATAAATAGATTAACCAGCTGTTTCTTTCTTGTTTATTAATGCTTTGTTGGCCCTGCTTTTTTATAGTTAGGTCTATTGACATGGCTTTGAAATTTCCGATTTGTGTGCTCAAAGTATCAAAATTGATGTGCTGGATTCCTTCTTTGTCTCAGTACATGTTAAGTGTTTATTTATGGTTATACATACTCTAACCTAGTATATCTTGTGTATTTTTTGCATTACCTACTTTATTGTTTGATGTTGCTAATTTCTACTTTATATTCCCAATTTCAGAAACAAAGTGTTCTTCATTAGCTAGAAGTGAATTAGAGAGTCAAAAGGACCCAAACAACAATTGCAACGGAAATGCCAGTACTGAGACAGCGCATCAGCAGGGAACCACTAATAATGGTGTTGCCAAAGCTGCGGGCAGCATTACTTCTACATCTCCGCTCCCTGGTGGTAGTCTTATTCCTGAAAAATAGATATGAAAAGGAATCTAACTTAGATGAGCAGAGATAACTGTGGAAGAATATTGTGTGAAGGTGTGCTACAACTCTGAACTGTAAAAACACTTTCATTCTTCGTTATGTTGTTTCTCTTTGAAGGCGCCGTCAACTGTCAAGCACACAGGCCCACCAATTAGTCCAAATAGGATCAATTTTTTAGGTTATCAATTTTATTCTTCTTCTCCGGTCATTCAAGTATAGAAATCTGAATTAATTGCTTTGCTTCGACGTAACTTGTAAATTGCAGACTTGTAATTTCATAAAAGAAGCAATGTAACCTAATTCCCCTTTCTAGAGTTTTTTCCCCCTTTACCTTCCTTTGGCCTCATTCATTATTGTATTCAAAATGAAGAGAATTTACGCTTTGAACTAGAGCACATTATAAATTGTAGTTTTGTTACAATCTAGCTTAATTTAATTACATTTCTCCAAATCTTGATAATTTGATTCTATAGCTAGTACTAAGCCAATAATTCTTCAGCATTTAAGCCAATATATTCTATAACTTAATGTGGTGACTGACTTCGGCTTGGCCTCCTAGCGTGTGTTTTAGATTGACGGTGTTGTTTGTCTAGTCTATTGTTGTGAAAGTGACAAATGCAAACTTGTTCTTTACTCGTTAGGTAGTGTTGGGGCTTCATCACAGGTAAGACTAGTCCCTGCCCTTTCCAGCTAATCTGTTCTTTTCCTTATGTGATGATATTTTCTGTTACGTATAACGGGGTTAATTTGTGTTTGGATGATTTTATCTTAAGAAAACGATCATTATTTTTATCTAACTTTTAAAGTAATTTGGGTTATAAATAAACGTATTTGCTTTTACGGTTTCGATGACATGCTTTTCTGTTGTAATATGCTCTTCTTGCTTCCTGTAAAGGGTTTTCGAGCACCCAATTTGCTTCGCCGTGGCGATTAGAGAGGTACTCGTAAAGAGATTTATATTAAGACGTAGAAATATAGTATATATGCAGTTATTAGTGTCTAATACGCAACGAAGAATTTTTAATACGTTGTACCTAGTATATTTATTTACAGTAAAAATTGAATGGGTTTTTTCTTCCTGCACCCCTTTAATGAAAGTTTTCAAAATAACTATTCTATCATTAAAAAAAGGTGACTTTCAGATTATCTATTTTGAAAGTTTTCTAGAATAAACTTTCTAGAACATAATTTCCAAAACAAGATTTTTATAACAGAGTTTTTTTTATAAAACATGAAATATATACATAACAAGTTTTTTGAACAGAATATTTGAAAGAAACTTTTCAGAATATGAGATGGTTTTCCAAAGAAATTTTCCACAACATGAGATGTGTTCCAAGACATAATTTTCACAAAAAGTTTTCTAAAATATACATAATTTTACTCTCTCATACTTTTCAGAATAAATTTTTTAAAAGAAGCTTCTCTTCGAACCCATAATTTTACTCTCTCTCGCTCTTCTTTCTGCTCTCAAAGAATACAGCGACAATGGAGAAACTAGTTGTTAGAGGTGCAGATGGTGGCAGTGACGACGGTAGCAGCGGAGGCATGCAGATAGTAATAATGGGATGTATGAAGAAAAGGCCCAAAATAACCTGATGAGGAAATAATATAACTGCAAGTAATATTAATTGATTTTCTCAATTAAATAATATGGCTAATTGATTTTTTTGAAATGTAATATATTTGATTATCAAAAGTATAATGGATGATCGATTTTTGAACAAATATCGTAATGAAGTACATGATAATATTAAATTTGATTTAAATACATATGAATTAATTAATGGGAGTTACCATCACATTTTCATAATAGACCAAACAAACAATATTTTGTTATCTTTGTACAATTTGAAAATATCGTACCGAAAATTAAATTTAAATTATTAAAATACACGTAATATGTACACTCCTTTTCTAAATAATTTAATTATTACAATTCTTCTAAAAGTGACTTATTCGAATTCTCATTTCAAATTCTTTTAACTTTTAAATTGTTTGATCAAGAATACATCTTTGATTGATGCATCCAAAATGTATTTTCACATTGTAAAACTTAAAAATAATATAAATTATCCAATTTTTAGTCTCCATAAATTTGGTATGAAGGAGTAAAGAAGAAAGAAAATATGATTTAATATTTATTTGTAAGGAGAAATATTGGTTACACTTTTTATGCGTAAAAGATGATAAAACGAGAAAGCATTCTCAGGTTATGAATTAAACAAACAGTAAACTTGTGTAATGCAGAAACGTATACTAAAAATATCCTAGACATCTATCACTAAACTTCCACAATTTTTTAAATAATTTTATGATTTGTATACAATAAATTATCAGCATTAATTAATTAATAATTTATTGTTATAAGGTCTTGGTTAGAAATGTCTTTCTTAGATATGGCAAAAGAAAATATAGAGGATCCATAAAGAAAAAGAGAAATACAATAAAATTGGAAACGGCATCGTTGCGTTGGTAATATTCTGGGAACATTGTATAGGGAGAGGCGAAGGTTTCATACTCTGTAGTTGTTTCACTTTTTCAGCAGAACCAACACAACAATGGCATCATCGAAGGTTTTGTGTAGGTTGTCGTCTCGGTTACAGACACTTGCTCACAACAACTTAACCAAACCCTCATTCTCTCTTCACTCCAATCCACTTTCTCTCTCCACGCGCCGCCTTTCTCGCACTTTCCGGTGAGCCCATATCTCCCTCACGCTTCGTTTCATCCCCCAATAGAACAAGATTGGATTTTTACATTAGCATTTCGTTCTTGAAAACATATATGACATTTTTCTGTGATTTTATTTATTCATTTGTTTTAATTACACTTTGTAATTTGGTTGGTTAGGTTACCGGTGGAGTTGGGAAGCTTGGAATCAATGATGCCGTTTCATAGCGCGGTGGCTTCAGCTCGATTAGTGTCAAGCTTGTCTGTTGAGTCTATGGGTTGGGGGCTAGTTCCTCAAGGTGTGTGTTCTTTTGGATTTATGACATTACTTTAAGAAATTCGTTGCACATCATTCTAATAGCCCTTGCCTCTTTCAGTTGCATAATAATTAGAACCATAGGTGGGGTGACAAAGGTCTGATTGGTTAAACTTGTCAATAAACATTTATAGGAGAAGAAAACAAGAAAGTAAAATAAATTGTAATTTGTATTTATCTCGGAAGTCAAAATCTACTTACGCACTTTAGATTTTAGATAATTTAAACGAGGGAGTTCTAGAAAGGTGCATAGATTGATCTAATTTATTAGAGAAGCTTAATTCATTTTATTTACTTATTTTCTTCTCCTATAAGTGTTTGCGGAGAAATTCATCCAAACAAGGTTTCATTAGAGTTCAACTAGTTTTTCACGGAGGCATGGCTTAAAACGACTGAAAGTGCTTCTTTGCTAATCTGTATAGACATACCATTTGGTCCTTGTTGGTTAGAGGTTGAGCTTTCTTGTGTGAAGATTTTGTAGGGGATACTATTACCAAAATGATCAGCACTTGGTATTGAAAGTATATATATATATTTTGATAGAATTTACTCAGATAGGGGAATGTGTTCTGAAGCCTGGCACCATGGGGTAGGAGGAGGGAGTTCTTCTAAATTATACAGTAAATTGGTCAATATCGTTTTCATTTTACCCATTGTTTTTAATTTGGAAGCTTTGGATCTTATGCTCACAGTAAATATATAGACAGACAGATTTTGTTAGTCATCTGATAGAAAATGCACCACGATAGTTGCATTATGACTGAAAAATGCAAAAAATAAATCATAGTGGTATTATTTTAATGAAGTTTTGCTGAAGTGCATTCCAGGGTATGAGTGTTGACTGTTAACTAGAGATACCTGACGCTCAAGAAGACAAATATATAATTTTATAATTTTTTCATAAAATTATATTTTACAACTCAACAAAATAAATATCATTGGGTCCTAGTACAGAAGTTGACTGCATGAGTAAATATCTATCTTTGATGTTAGGCTTGCTGTACACTGTATTTTTTTTTTAAAGTACATTGTTGATAAGAAAATTGACCCATCTCATGTTTCCATCTAATTTGAGGTACGAACTTTAATAACTGAATGACAATAACTCATGGCAATGCTTCCATTTGTGTATTTTACAGGTATTTCCATGCCTTTATGACAGCATTTGTCTGCAGTTAGTTGCTGCAAGGTAGCATTTTCATTGGATGTCAGGCTCATGTTGATGTTTTCATTTGTTGTAATATTGAGGCCACCGACATATGATCCTTCATCTGACATACTTGAGGACACGCAGTGCAATTGATGTTGCTTGCATATTGCTTAGTTCATTTTATCTTCATATATTTCTGGAATATCTTTTTTGGTTTTTCCAGTCTATGGATAAATTTTTTCTTAACTAGTAATGCATTTGAGTGCATTATACCTGAGGATTTAATCCATTTTACTTGTTATTATTTCCATGATTACTACAGTTCTATGGTATTTATAAATCATCGTCAAACCAGATATCATACTGTAGTGTAGAAGAGTGCTGCTAGCATATGGGAAATGAGATTCTTATTTAGCTGAACTCAGGAATTGCATCTAATAGGAAAGTGTTTTGGAAGGAGACTGTTAGAGTGTATGTACTAACATTTCTCATATTATGGGCCTTTGAGGAGGTTGTTATGATAGTGTAGAATGGAAACAAAATAACTAATTGTTAGGACAAGCTAAATGCTGCACATTTTAAGGAGTTTACATCAACTTTTAAATATATCAATAAAATTAAGTCATAAATAACAAATCTCCATCATGATTTGAATTTTATATAAGTCATTTATTTTGTTAGCCATGTTACTTAATCAATTTCTAGTGTCAATTACCGCTTGCAATGTTTAAACATTATAGATAGAAGAACTTTTGTCATTTGTTGTATCAGAACCAACAGTCTTTTCTACTATTTGATCACTTTGTATTATAACATCACAAATGAAATGTATCTTGATATTAGTATGCTTTATCCTCTCATGATATATTTGGTTTCTTATTAAATGAAAGTATGCTCTGATAATCACAAAACATTGTAACATCTTGTGACTTGTGATCTAGACAACTTCTCCTTTTGTGAGTTGTTGCACTATGAAGTACTTGCTGTTTTATCTTTCTTTAAGATCTAGACAACTTATCTCTTTGAGTCATTCTTTGTAACAATTATGTACCACTGTATGAATTCGTATTATACCTTTTTAATTTCTGAGATTGCAATGTTGTCTTAACTTCCAATTTTCATAAACTTTTGGTGAAAAGCTAAGAAGTTTACTCCTAATCGTCAACCACAACATCAATATTTTTTAAACTAAAGATAACTTTATTAAAATAATTAACAAGTCTTTGAATGAAGTTATATTCATCTATTTGTATGTTATATAACTATTTTTTTCAAGCATATACAATTCTATAAAAATTACGTCATTCACCAACTTTCAAACTTTGTACTAATCTTATTGGTAGTCTTTTTTCCTTAAAACTTCTCCTAAAACTTCATTATCTATCCATAATAATATTATATTATTCACATTTTTTATTATTTCGTTCTTCTTTGCATATGTAAAATTAATTGATAATTTTTTTTTTTCTTCTAATACTAACTCACGTTTTTGTGTGTAAGGAGCTCAAGTATCTTCACCTATCATAAATCAAAGTTAGTTTTACATATAAATTTTCAAAGTCAACCTTTATGAAAAAAACATAATTCTAATATTAATTTGTTATGATAAATTGTATTAATATAAATATAAGTATAAAAAATATATATGACAACTTTAAAAAAAGGTAAAATTGAAATAAAAATTTCTCAATAAATTCTTTGTCACAATTAAATTAAATTCTACAAGGGCACCTATTCATATTACCATTAATGTTAAACAATAAATGGTAAAAGCAAAAGTCATTTAAAGGTATTATATTTTAAATGGTTTACATCAACTACTAAATATATTTTTATTTTAGATTATATAATCTGAAATATATGTTTTTTTTATATTTTAAACTGTATAATTTGAAACATACTTTAATTTTTTTCATCAAGGTATAATGATATTGAAAAAAAAAAAAAACATCTCATAAGCAAATGTTTTCACCATTATAAATGGAAGTAGTCACAAAATTATATTATATAAGTTATTTCTAGTTTTAATAATGTCAGACAAAATGAATTTTGAGTTTAGAGTTTAGTTATAATACATTTGTAGTAAAAAGAAGACATTTTAAATTGTTATGTAGTGTTATACAATTAAAAATTACAGAATTTTAAATTAGTAATCTTAAAAGTCACATCTAAAATGATGTTTAATTAGTTAATAATTTTGAAATTATCATTTATTAGATATAAAAAAAATCAATTCTTATATGAACAGATTAAACAGTAAAGGAAAAAAAAAATATATAATATCTGAGAAGGAGGGTGAAGATGGTGGTGAGGTAGGTGATGGCCCCCTTTGCCCTTTACTTCAACACTCTGCAATTTCGACAATCTCTCACTTTCTCTTACTCTAAGCCTAACCTTTATTGTCTCTATCAACCTCGCCCTTCCAACAACATCGTCACTTTCATTTCCATCCCAAGAAAACAAACTGCAACAACTCGATACTCTTTTCTAAATTCTCTGTCTGAAACCGTTACATGGTTCGCCAAGACAGCTCCTTTCTCTTTCAGAGACTGCAGGGGTTCTCTGGAAACAAAAGCTACCATCAGTGGCAGCAGTTGCACGGTTACCGAGACAGTGGAAAAGAAGATGAGGAAGAGGAAAAAGGATAGGGATAGCCCACAAGTGAAGTTGAAGAACGCTTTGGACATGTGTTCTAAAAGGGGTGATGTTATGGGGGCTTTGTCCTTGTATGACTCAGCTATCTCAGAGGGTGTCAAACTGGGGCAGCACCATTACACTGTGTTGTTGTATCTGTGTTCTTCTGCAGCTGTTGGTGTTCTTCGACCGGCTAAAAGTGGAAGTGGTGCTAGAACTCTCAATGCACTTGTTTCCTCTGATGGGGTTCTGAATGAGGGGTTCAGTGGACCAATGGACACTAAGGACTCTTCTTTTGAGTTGGATTGCAATGCTGGGTCAAGTTCTGATTTGAATTCCTCTGAGAAAGATGGGGTTTTTCTGGTGAGTGAGGAAGTCAAGAGATATGCACTGCAGAGAGGGTTTGAGGTGTATGAGAATATGCGTGTGGGTAAGGTTGAAATGAATGAGGCTGCGCTGACGGCGGTGGCTCGAATGGCCATGTCTGTTGGTGATGGTGACATGGCCTTTGAGATGGTGAGACAGATGAAGGGGTTGGGGATAAGTCCTAAGTTAAGGTCTTACGGTCCTGCTTTATCCACATTTTGCAATAATGGGGAAGTAGAGAAGGCATTTGCTGTTGAAAAGCACATGCTTGAGCATGGTGTCTACCCTGAAGAGCCTGAGTTGGAGGCTCTTTTGAGGGTGAGCATAGGAGCTGGAAATGGTGACAAGGTTTACTATGTGTTGCATAAAATAAGAAGTAGTGTGAGGAAAGTATCTCAGGCCACTGCGTGTTTGATTGTTGATTGGTTCGAGAACAAGCAGGCTTCAAGAGTTGGGAAGAGAAAATGGGATAAGAGATTGATAAGGGAAGCAATAGAAAATAATGGTGGAGGCTGGCATGGGCAGGGTTGGTTGGGTAAGGGGAAATGGGAAGTTGCTCATACAACCATTGGAAAGGATGGAAAGTGTAAATGCTGTGGAGTGCAGTTGACCACTATTGATCTTGATCCTGTTGAAACTGAAAATTTTGCCAAGTCTGTTGCATCTATAGCCATGATGAGAGAAAAGGGCTCAAACTTCCAAAAATTTCAGGTAAGAAACTATTATAATGTGTATTTGATCTAATCTCATTAGTATTACAGATTGATGATGTTGCGATTGGAATATATGAAAATGTGCATTGCAGAAATGGCTTGACTACTATGGACCTTTTGAAGCAGTGATAGATGCTGCAAATGTTGGCCTTTTTGGCCAAAGGAGGTTCATGCCACACAAGGCAAGTAACTGAGCTTGGAAAATACTCTTTTTCTTCCCTGCTTGTTGTTCTTGTTATGGTTATTAATTATTTTCTTCTGTGATTAAAACTTTAGATCAATGCTGTTGTCAATGAAATGCGCCAAAGGCTCCCTTCAAAGAAGTTACCACTTATCATTTTGCATAATAAGCGCATCAAGGGAGACAAAATGGATGAACAAGTCAATAAGGCATTAATTGATAAATGGAATAATGCTGATGCACTCTATGCAACACCTTCAGGATCAAATGATGACTGGTAAGAACAAATGTTATTAATTTTTTGGTTATCTGTTTCAACTGATTATGCATACCGTGCTGCATTTACTAACCTGTGTTTCAGGTACTGGTTGTATGCAGCTATAAAATTTAAATGCTTACTTGTTACCAATGATGAGATGAGAGATCATCTATTTCAACTTTTGGGAAATGACTTTTTCCCAAAATGGAAAGAAAGGCATCAGGTACTCTTTGGAAAGAAGAGTTTTCTATTAGATCTTTGTTTTTGTTGTCATACTGATTTTATATATCTGATGAAATAAGGTCTTGTCATTGGTAATTAGTTAAATCATATATAGACAAATATATTTGCAATTCAAGGTTTAAATCATTGGTAATAAGGTTCTGTCATGAATCTCCCTTTCTTTGATATGTGCAATTTAAGCCCATCCTAACATTGGAATCCCTGTCTACCAAATTTAAGGTACGCTTCAGTTTCTCTGATGGTGGTAGTCCAGTGTTTCACATGCCCCCTCCTTATTCTGTTGTAATTCAGGTATGCTCTTACCCTGTTCGAAAAACAGCCGAACATGAACACAAATTAAATTATATTTGTCTATAAATCTAAATTTGAAACAATAAAGATGTGAAGAAAAGAAAGAAACAAAGAAGGAAACATAACATGGCAATTGTGTGGTAACAGGAATCAGAGGAAGGCCACTGGCATATTCCAATTGAAACAGGACTTAATTATGAATCAGAAAGAAGATGGTTGTGCATTACCCGTGCCAAACTAGACACAGCTTGTAAAGATTCTTCCACATCATTTAAAGGTAATTGATGGCAAACTCACTAAGAACTCTATCTGGTTTGCACTTACATGGCTGCTTCTACAACTTATTGTCTTAATTATTATTGCTTCAATGATAAATGTTATACTTCATGATAGTTTTGGTATTTCCAAAAGTAACAAATAGTTGTCAAAAAGAAAATTTTCAGCAGCAGTAGCAGCAATAAATTAATTATCAAAATGCATGGTATATAGTAGAAATTCATACTTTCCTACAGGTGTTTTAAACTCTAATCCATTGATGCTTCTTGTCTTAACTCTTCATCACATATGCTACCCAAGTACATCTGGACTAATATACACTCAGCTAGCTTGTTATATGTGAGGATGAACATTGGGATTTCAGATGGTCGAAGGTTAGAATTGGAAATGCAATAACTTGTTACTCCCTAAATTTATGTTCCTCTTCATTTTAGAGAGTGCATTGAGGTGAAAACACTAATTTGACTTGATTTGTTCTTCCTTTATGCAATTGCTTATGTAACATTCATGGTCTTCTATATATACTTATCTAGGTCCCTTTTTATTATTCACTTTTCATGTAGAGTCACTTCTCCACTCAATTAACCAAGTACTACCAGAGGCTTTTGAATTGTACTGACAAAAAATAGAAAATTCATTTCATTTCCTCAAAAGAAAAAGAAAATAAACTAGAATGCGTTGTACGGCACAGGGAGTTCAGTTCTTCTAACATAATTACTATTACCTTTAAAAATCTGAGGGTAGCTCAAGCACCACTAAAATGATCTAACTCTTCAAGTCCTCATCATTTATTCTCAATATATATTCACTGGCTAAGCTTTCTACCTAAATATTCACTAATTTCAAGCTTCAAGTAACTGTTGCATGAAATTGTCATTAGTCTGATAAACACATGTCTGTTATCTGTCACAGAATGGAATACCTCAAAATCCTCCATAGAACTTAATTTTTTGTGCACATTTCTGCTTGCACACGAGCATGGTTTAACAACTTGATGCCTACTTTTGTATTTTATGATTGGGAAGAGTTACTCCAATGCTTGCCATCGTTATTTATTGCCAATTATAAAGTTTTTCCTTTCAATTAACTTCATGTTATACTAATCCCCTCCTCATTTTCTTTCCTTTCCTTAGACTCTAAACACTTGCAAAATGGAGAACGTGCAAGATCAACTACTAGAAATGCGTCTGAAAAGGAATCACACCGTCAGAATCTTGTCAACCACGAAGAGAGAAGGGAAACGCCTCAGGAATTGTATAGAAGTGTTAGAGATATTTGTTTAGCACCGGTATCCTCGGATAATAACTCCATATTGTCTGACATTGAAGCTGCAGAATCGATTGGTGGTTGTACCATTGACTTTCAGATATAGAGTTCCCATTGCCGTGTTAATTATCTTGAGCCATGCACTAGAAATTATCATAGTGGTCTTATGTGAAGCTTCAATATAGTTTTATATTGCCGGGTAATATGTAGTTCTAAATTATTATCTAGAATTAACTTCTGCCTTCAGAACATTGAATTGTTGCTCACACATGGGACGGGATATTATTTGGTATTTAGCCGTCATCACAGCTTCAAATTTTATCTTTCTTTTTTATAAGAAAATATTTGTTATTATAAACAATCCAAAAACAAACACAGGGTGTGTCAATGTTTGCTAAAGGAGGATACAAAACTGATACAAAAAGCTACATAACAGCCCACACGTATCCACTGTTGCTAGTTAATGGACAGCACACCAAATTTCAATTAAACAGTTCTTCGGTTATATGGTTGTATATCATGTTAACAAATAATAATTAAATCAAATTTGAACAGCAGAAGGCATCTCTGCATGTAGCATACCTTACTGAAGATATAAACAAAAGTCACACGTCGTCAAGTTTGTAACTAAATTTGTATCTTTCAACACTTTTGTGACCATGTGACGTTGATGTTCAAATCTTTGGTCCTTACCAAACCACCTCGTCCACTCTGCTACACGTACTTCATGTGTCTATAGTTCTGTATGTTAGTCAATGTAGTGAGAACAATCATGTCTTCACCCAAATCTTCCGTTCATACACTCATTTTTCCCGTTGTTTTGTAGTAATAACTCACCCAATCAAGGCTTACTTAGAGCGAGGATCGTTCTAAATCTCACTAGGTTTGTCGAATAAAATAAGATTTTGTATCTAACAGGTTGCTGATATAAATATGTCCCTATTCGCCACCGTGTTAAAGTTAAGTGTTCCTTTTTGTTCCAAAATCATGTGAGGTGAAAGGCGTTAACTATGCATAAACGATTATGATTATTTTAATTAAAAGTTCACATGATATATATATATATATATATATATATATATATATATCCTACACAAACATACATGTCACATATGAAACACCGCATGTACTAAGCTCTTTAAGCCTCCAACACAATAAGCCCTCCAACAGGTCATGTGCCTTTCAAAATATAAATTATAAATATTATTAGCAACGACATATATCATATACGTGACCGAGTGACTTGTGCTTATCAGAAAACTCAAGACGACAATCTCACTGAGTAATAAATGCTTAGTAATTATAAGCTACTTTTTGTTGCATGATTGTCAATTTTTAAAGAAATGATGTGCTAGTAGGGTCTGTAATTGCACTATACTGTGAGTCATTACTTTGAGGTTTTAATTAATTAGATGCCCATCATGGTAAAAAACAGAATATCACGGGACTGAAACTGTTTGTTTGTCATCATGCTCGATAATGTGTGTGCTGTCTGGTCATGGGCTTCAGAATCTGTTTTTTAGGAGCCTTGTTTGTTTCACCATATCACAAGCCTCCAAAAGCCACATTGCATAAACCCTCTTATAATTATTTGATGAGCCTCATTCAGAAAAGTTAGCATTATATTAGATCTTAAGTTTACAAGCATTAAGCCTGTAGCAATATGACGGAGATGAATGTCAAGTCTATAGATGAAACTGAGGTGGAAGAAACCATGCGCTTTCACAAGTCTCTTCAGGTTCACATCTAGACTCAACAATACTATATGTGTTAGTTTTATTTTTAAGTTCTATCTTTTGTTCATGCATATGGTGGTTGCATTGCAGGAGCTGAGGGAACTAAGGTCTCAACTATACAAAGCTGCAGAGTACTGTGAAACAGCTTTCTCTAAAAGTGAAGAGAATAATGAGTGAGTGCTCTAAACTCACCATGCTCTTTGTGAACTTTACTTATTTGTATTTCGCTTAAGCCTCAAGCTAGCTTTCATTTTTGGCAGTTTGATTCTTTCAACTTGTGCTTGGCCATTACACGTGGCAAGATCTTAGTCATTAACACGTGGCAAGACCTTATGGTTGGCCATTACTTTTCATTAGCATCTTAAACTATTGTTACATAGGATTCTTTGCTATCACACTGGGACTTGAAATCCAGTTTTCATAGTTGTTTTTGTGTCTAAATGGAATTCAGATGTGTTTGAAAGTGTATAAGCTTGAAACTGAAGAATCAGAAAGTTATATACGAGACTATTGAAAAAACTTAGGATGTGTATAAAATTTCATATTGTAGGAGACTGAAATAGTGTGTGTCTAATTATAAATGCAAATTAATTACAATCCTCACTTCTGATTTTGTAAGAGTGAATTGAGTTCAAATAAAAATCTTAAGAAATATTGTGCATAGAGTATTCCAATAATTGTGGTTGTTTGGGGTGTTTTAGTTGCTGTTTTAAGAGGTTACGTATTAAAAAGAGTTTAGTAGTTACTGTTGTGTTGCTTGTGTTTTCTAATTTATATTAAATAGTTTGTTTGGTTGGTGGATGTGTTGACCCGTGAGAAATTGGTATTGGAAAATGTTGCAGTGTGGTGGACGACACAAAAGAGTACATCTGCAGGAGCATGGTCACTGTTATTGATCATCTTGGAAACGTCTCTTCCAATCTCGATGGCCTTATAACTCACACTAATGAATTTTCCGAAGCTGAGTTGCGAATCCAATGCCTCCAACAAGTTAGAAATTCTTCACACAAATAAATGCTTTATTTAAAAATGTCATAATCATCACATATAAACTTCGTTTGAACTAAATATCTAACCAAGTTTAATATTTGTTTCTTGATAGAGACTTCTCTCGTGTCAACAATATGCTCGCAAATTGGCCCTCTCAAAAATGCAATGGAATGAGAATTCCCTTAGATTTCATTCGCGTTATTTATCACCATGTAAAACAACCCAAATCAATCACATTGTTGTACCTTCACTCATTTTTCATTTTTTATTTATTTTTTCAATTGTTTTTTATGATCTGCAGCACCTACCCTTGAGAGATCAAGCAGTAAAAATGTAACAAGGTACTTCTTCATTACTAGTTTTAACCTGAAACTGAAATATATCTGACCTTTTTCATTAATCTAATGAAGAGATTCCGAAAGTGAGGCTCCTTTGAAGTTAGAACATTTACCAGAGACATACGAGGATTTGCCACTCTTTATGTACACCCATAAGCCACCAATTCAGAATTTGAAGCCAACCACAGGCACACTTAACAGCCACAATAATTTGGTCACGGGTAGGTACTTTGTAGCATAGTACTAAAATAATGTTTATCTCCTAAGTTTGGGGTTTCATCTCTAACATTTTATTCTTTGATATTTTCCTGGTTTAAACAATAGTGACACCAATTAAGGATGGTTTGTCTTTCTTATCAAAAGTTCCAAATCCTATATTCCATTTCCAAGTAAGTTTGTCCTATATACTCTACCTCGCCACAATTAATTGGGTCCTCAAGTCCCATTTTTTTTTTATCTGTGAATGTTTTTGTATATGCAGAGGACACAGAAGGTTGAACGCCACAGAAGATCCTCGTATGGTAGTGACATCTTATGGCTCTTGAGGCGTTCAAAACGTGTCCAGTGAAAAACCAAAAACCTATTCATGTGCAAATTTTGACTTTTCATATAGTTATCGTGGTTTATCATGTTTTACCAATAGTCCCTTTTGTTAATGTTTGAAAGTTTGATGTTCATTCTATGAATACGAACCATACATTATAAGAAAATATTTGTATTTCAAGCACAGTGAAAGTTTTTGTTTTTAAAAGATTTAGATGTAGGACATCCGACACTATATAAATGCTCATTGAACTTAATTTGCGAAATGAAAATGCTTCGGAGACCGACAACCTAAAAACTGGTCCCAAACCAAAATGGAAACGAGCTGAAAATAAATAAAGTGGGTGATTTTAGTAATGATCTTAGATCAGAAGTACTTAATATATCATAATTTTACTTGTTTGAAGAATCTGCAAGTAGGGCACTAATGAGACTACCTAAGTGTTTGACTCACCTAATGTACAAGTTTAAAGCACAATAACACCTTAGGTTGAAAATCTCATATCTATATTATAGAATTATATGATGAGTGTAATATTATTTCCGTCAGGGAAGTGAGTACTGAAAGAATTAAAATAGTAAACATCCACTCTCATTTATTGCTTTTTAGAAATTTATGAAAAAAGTACAATTATGTTAAGAATTTACAGAAATAGACAGTTTTAAAAAATTAAAGGATATAGGTAAATTGTGCTGGCAAACATTACTACAACAACATAAACATTAAGGAAGTAGTTCTCGTTATAATACTCAATTAACCACATTACTTTTCTCATCCCATGACACACATCACGAATTTTAACAACCTCCAAACCTAGCTACAAAATTAATATATTTGATTTTCTTTCAATGCTCACCAATTAATATGTTTGTCAATTTAATTTTCAATTACCTTCAATATTTATATATAGGGGTATTCATCATACCATTCGTCTTAATTCTCCATTTCAATAAGAAATTCTTTAACAAACTCCTCTTTTCTTACTTACACGTATAAGATCTTTTTATCTCACCAAGTATTTTGTCAAGGTCATTAAAGAATATCTTATCACTTTTACAACCATATCTTATATATACAATCTAATATCATTTATAAATTACTATCGACCTATCATGTATTCACAAAATGTATAATAATACAAGTGAGAAAGAAGAAGAGAAACCTGATAACAATGATGGTAATAATATTCTACCACAAATTTACACACCAATTGGATCACCATCTCACTTATCTATCAAACATGAAACACATAGAAGGTTAGGTTAAGACAATTAGAAATATCACTTTGTGACCCAAATATAAATGTTTTTCTGTTGTTATTATTATTTAAAATTTATTTTGATGTTAATTTATTTTAATACAATTACAACATATATTTTAGTGCTATTCTTTTAATTTTTTTAAATTGTATTCAATTAACATAAATAATTTGATTAATTAATTAAATTATCTAAAATTACAACATTATATTAAACTACTTTTTAAAAACATTCAATTTAATAAAACTCAAAAAATTACAATCAATTATAAAGAACATTCAAGTAAACATAAAATATTATTTTTAAACTTGTAAATTAAGAAACTTAAGTACGCGCTAAAATCATATGGCCACTCATAACTTAAAAAAAAAATTGTATACTCATATGCCTAGTAATAACTTCTGATAAAAAGTAAAAGGATGTTTCATAAAATAAGAAAAAATAACAACTAAAATATTGACACAACTTAAAAAAAAGAAATAAAAATGTTATACGTCTTGCTTATTTAGGAGAAATAAAAAAGAAATAAAAAAAAACTTTTTAAAGCCAAAATCATAATTTAGAGTATCACTTCTTCATTTTAAAATCATGTTTTTTCATTTATATTCATAATTTTTTTAAATATACCAATTTTCATAAATTCCAACTATAATTGCGTAAATGTCTGTGTTTTTTTTTTTTGTGTGGTTCAGTCATTTCTTCCCTTGACGTCACTGATATCGTTTGGGACACGAATTGAAATTAATCATACTCCTTTATACGATGATGATTATGTACATCCTGTTCCAGATATATATCAGTTTATATTCAATGAAAAAAATACTGTCAAAATTCAGCATGTGTACAATTCGTACAGCACATCCTTACATTTTCGTGGAGACATTACACAACGTCACTAAATTCAGAAGCCAACATAGAAAGAACAATTCATTACTTGTCGTGTTTAAGAGAATAATCTTAATTTTAATTTCACCATTCTAAATAAAAAAAATTCTATAAAATCAAATTTTAAACTATCAACGATACTTTTTATCTTTAATTTTACTTTAATCACTTATTCTTAAAATGTTATTAAATAGAACGCAAATGATACCTGTTAATAGAGCAATAACAAAATTTTATTTATATTTATTGAGTTCGTTTAAAGAATTCATTATTAACTTCCTACCGCACAAACTGTAATAACGGAATACAAGTATCAATTATTATTGCTTATTATAGTGATATTTAAGACATAGGACTTCAGCCGTCAAATTGTAACATGAACTATGTTATACTTCATCTTATTCTTTAAATACACTTTTTTAAGAGTAATTTGTTCCTTTTTATTTGTATTTTTAAAATTTTAAAATTCCAGTTTTATTTTTTTTATGACACATAAAAAATTTATTTAAAAAATATAATAAGTAACTTATTAAAAGCATATTAAAATTAATATATATATATATATATATATTTTAATTTGAATAAAAAAAACGTCAAACACTATCATATAAAAACAGAATGTTATTATATGCAACTATCTCCACTCTCTCTTATCAGCATTATAAAACCGCTGTTTAGGAAGTAATTTTTATGCGAAGACAGTATATATGAATAGAAATAATAAAAATCAGAGTTATAAAAAATATTACTTTAGTTTCTTTTTAAATGAGCGTATCTAGAAGAATGGTTTTATGAAAAAAGTAGGAAAAGGAAATCTGAATTTTTTTTTTTTCAATGATAAATATAGGTGGGATTAAGTGCCTTTAAGTTGAAACTAATTGAATACCGAAAAATTTGATGACTAAGCAGTAGAGTTTAATAGAGATACAAACAGAAGCACCCCATCAAGGCTTGGCTCAAAACAACAATTCTTATTAACATTTTTAAACAAATAACTACCATTTTTTTTTTCAAGTTATTTTGTAAAATAAATTCAACACACAAACATTCAGGATATCTATACATTTTATTAGTAGAGTGACAGTAGTGTGGAGAATAAAGAAATAGGAGGAAAGTAAACAAATAATAATGTGTTTGGCACAAGGAAAACGAGGAAAAATCATTAAAAAGGTGATTTTTTTTATCTATTTTAATTTTTATATCTTAATTTTTCCCTGATTATTTTAATTTATGTTTAACAAGGAAAAGAAAAAATAGAAAGAATAAAAATATATAATTAAAAAGATATAAAAAGTTAAAAAAAAAAAAACAGAGAAAAAAAAAGAAAGTTTGATTTTAAAATTAATAAAATAAAAATAAAAATTAAATAATAATATAACAATAAAT
>Ga0099824_1000629_pt1 | contig 43641 bp, 41 predicted proteins | sample SiratrowhiteBW_FD_76837 | JGI IMG/M metagenome (GOLD analysis project Ga0099824, IMG submission 76837) | Root nodule microbial communities of legume samples collected from California, USA - Siratro white BW | ecosystem: Host-associated > Plants > Roots > Nodule | place: USA: California... | reverse complement strand
TCATCCGAAATAACACTCAAGCCAGTTTTTTCGATAATGACTGTTGCAAACGGTATTGTTTCTCCAGAATTTTCGACCACCTTGCCAGATACCGTGAAACCTTGATTTTGCTGGGAAAATGATAAGAACGTAGTTAGAAAAAATAAAGTGGCAAATAAAAATTTTTGAGCTGACATATATTTAATTAGACTAATTATAAATAACTTTGCTGCAAAAATACCATCAACGTCTTGAAAAAAGATAGGGAAAAACGGATTATTATTTTGTAAAAACGGATTATATTTTGAAAATCAAAGCCACACTTCTAACCTCTGAAACGCCAATCATTAAAATTCAAATTGGAGATAAATATTATCCAAAAAGTATTTTAAAAGAAGAAAACATCAACATTCAAAATGGAAATTCTGAAAAAATTATAAGCCGTCATCTGATCACCGAAGGATTAGTTCTCCTTGATACTCAGATGTATTATTCAACTCCGAGAACCGTAATGTTTGAAATCGATGAAGAATCGGTTGTGATGAATTTTATTTATAGCAGTAATGTTGAAACCCATATTGATCAATTGGAAAGTGAAAAGTATTCTAAAAAAAACACGCATAATATTTTTTATACCAATAATTTTAAAGGTTTCTTTACAATACCGGCTCTCACAAATATCAATTACATGTCTATTATTCTTTCCAGAGAATTTTATTATAATATAATTAATGAAGATTGGCAGCTTCATGAGAAATTTTCAAAAAAAATACTCAATAAACAATCTACTTATCTAACCTCAAAATACCTTCCTTTTACACCTGCAATTCAGTGGGTAACATCCGAAATAAAAAACTGCTCTCGCGAAGGCTTATTAAAAAGAATTTATATCGAAAGTAAAATTAAGGAACTTCTTATTCATCAGCTTGAGGCTCTAACTATTAAACCTTTGCAAACCGAAAATATAAACCAAGAAGAATACGTCAAACTTTTGGAAGCCAAAGAAATATTAGAAAACGATTATAGAAATACACCTACTCTACCTGAACTTTCCAGACTTATTTCGTTAAACGAATTCAAGCTCAAAAAAGGTTTTAAAGCTTGTTTTGGCACAACTGTCAAAAGCTATATCATAAAATTGAGAATGGAACATGCCAAAGAATTGTTTCAAAGCAAAACCGCTACGGTAAGCGAAGCGGCCTATAAATGCGGCTACAAAGACGTTTCGCATTTTTCGGCAGCATTTAAAAGCTATTACGGTTTCTCGCCTCAAAAATTCAAAATCAATACCGATAGTATTCAATTTTGGCTAATTGGCTTTTCATTATTGTGGTAAAAAAAAGGGTCTTAAAATTACGTCCGTCGACTTAATCTTAAAACCCTAAAAAAATTAGACATTAATGTATATTGCAAACTTATATACAAATACCCACGATCAAATGAATATGTCAAAATTTCAATGTAAAAACGTTTCTCCAAAAACAGTTTTTTATAGAAATTAAATGATTCCCAAAAAGGTAAAGGCCATCACCGTTTTCAAATTTCTACAAACCAAAATTAAAATTCGCAAAATAGATAACCTTACGGTTTTCCTCATTGTGTGAAAAAATTAACATTCTTAACTTTAACTTAAAAGCTTAAGTTACTGTACCGCAAAACATTGACAAAATTCTATTTAACGTAAATTTGTCAAATAAAATACTAGTTTCTAAACTAGATGGCCTCTAAAATTATATTTCTTATTCTAGATTAAGAGCTCTCTTTGTCTTCATCGCATACATTTGCAATGTAGATTAGAAGTTCTATTAAAAACTGAAATCGAAAACAAGAAAAACTTAGTATCTGAGCATCTTAGTGTCTTAGAAACTTAAAAAAATCTTTTCTTATTCTAGATTAAGTTGAAGCAAAATGGGAAATAATACATTTGCAATATAAATTACAAGTTCTGTCAAAAACTGAAATCAAAAACAAGAAGAAAACTCAGTATCTGAGCATCTTAGTGTCTTAGAAACTTAAAAAAATCTTTCTTATTCTAGATTAAGTTGAAGCAAAATGGGAACTAATACATTTGCAATATAAATTACAAGTTCTGTCAAAAACTGAAATCAAAAACAAGAAGAAAACTTAGTATCTGAACATCTTAGCATCTTAGAAACTTAAAAAAAATCTTTTCTTGTTCTAGATTAAGTTGAAGCAATAATGAAAGCAATAAATTTGTAAAGTAAAATCACAAGGTCTGCGAAACTGAAATTCTAAAATAAAAAAACTTAGAATCTTAGCACCTTAGAAACTAAAAAGAAAATGAAAACACTTGAATTCTTATTACTCGGAAAAAACGAAGCGATTCTGGCCATTTTACTTCGCCTTGTAAATGCTTATGAAGACTGGAATGCAGTCGCATTTAGCAACGAAACAGAAGCTCAGGACTATTTTCAGAATCACAAAATCGACGTTGTGCTATTGAGCTCCGGAATCGAAGACCATGTCGAAAAAGCATTTACTTTATTTTGCTTACAACAACAGCCAGACGTAGAAGTAATTGAACATTTTGGCGGCGGAAGCGGATTATTAAAGTCCGAAATCCTTCATCGATTGCATCTAAAAGGAAAAATTTAGGTACCGCATTTTTCTCTTTTCAAAATTCATTAAAAGCTTAACGAATATCATTTAACGAATATCCAATTTTTAATAACGATATATCGCTAGGATCACTATTGCCTTTTCTGAAAAACCTTTTAAAATCAATACATTACAAACAAGGCATTTATTTTGAATGCAAGACACTGAAAATCAAATACAAAATATTTAAAACCTTTATTTAACAACAAAATCAAATTATCATGAAAAAATTAATTCTTACAGCAGTTTTATCTTTAGTAACATTTATCGGATTCGCTCAAAAACCAAGTCCGTCACTTTTAGACCCTACAAATCACAGTCTAGTTTTAATAGATTACGAAAGCCAGATGGCATTTGCAGTAAGCAACATTCCAATCGACCAATTGCGCAACAACACGGCTCTAGTAGCTGGGGCTTCAAAAATATTCAAAGTACCGACTATCGTTACAACTGTTGCCGAAAAATCTTTTAGCGGACCTGTTTTTAGAGAAATTGAAGAATTCTACCCACAAAAAACTTCAAACTATATTGACCGTACCACAATGAATACTTGGGAAGACGCTCCTGCACGCAAAGCAATCATTGCAACTGGTAAAAAGAAAATCGTATTTGGCGGTTTATGGACAAGTGTTTGTATTGTTGGACCAGTTTTATCAGCTATCAACGAAGGATATGATGTTTATGTAATTACAGATGCAAGTGGTGACGTTTCGAAAGAAGCTCATGAAATGGCTGTAACTCGTATGGTTCAAGCTGGTGCACATCCTATAACTTCATTACAATATTTATTAGAATTACAGCGTGACTGGGCTCGTCAGGAAACTTATGTACCTGTAACCGATTTAGTTAAAAAATACGGCGGAGCTTATGGTGTAGGTGTTCAATATGCGCACGAAATGTTGAAACACTAATAATTTTAGAAATTAAAAAATTGAGAATTAAAAATTAAAAAATCTTCTAGATCCGCTAAACCTGCGTGAAAAACTAAAAGTTTGAATCTCTTTTTTAAAGATATTTTACTTAACCTTTAATTTTTAATTCTCAATTTTTAATTAAATCTACCAAACCAAAAATACCACAATCATGAAACTCTCTTTCAAACTAATAGCTTTTCTTTTAATCATTTCCCTCCCTGTTTTTGGGCAAAATAAAAAAGCTACTCTCATTGTTCATAATGCCATAATTCATACTCTGGACAATAAAAATACAGTTGTTGAAGCCATGGCCGTGGCAGATGGAAAAATCCTAAAAACGGGCAAAAGCAGTGAAATCTTAAAATTAAAAGACAAAAAAACAACAATAATCGATGCCAAAGGAAGAACGATTATTCCTGGCATATTCGATTCTCATATGCATATTATCCGAGGCGGAAGATTTTACAATACAGAATTGCGTTGGGATGGTGTTCGTTCTCTAAAAAGAGCTTTAGCTATGTTAAAAGAACAGGCACAAAGAACGCCAAAAGGACAATGGGTGCGTGTTGTGGGCGGGTGGAATGCTTATCAATTTGAAGAAAAAAGACTTCCAACTTTAGCAGAAATCAATGACGCAACGGGTGAGGTTCCAACATTTATTCTTCATTTATATGGACATGCTTATTTGAACAAAGCAGGTTTAGAAGCTTTGAAAATTGATTCCAACACGCCAAATCCAAATGCAGGATTGATTGAAAAAGATCCAAACGGAAATCCAACAGGATTATTGGTGGCAGAACCAAATGCTTTCATTCTATATTCGACTCTTGCGAAACTTCCCGAATTGACTCAAGAAGAAAAATTCAATTCGACTAAACAATTTATGACCGAAATGAATCGTCTTGGCGTAACTGCAATTATGGATGCCGGAGGCGGATTTCAAAATTTTCCTGATGATTATGGTGTAACCAATGGTTTATGCAAAGACAGCGATTTAACCGTTAGAATGCCTTATTATTTGTTTGCGCAAAAAGCAGGTACAGAATTAAACGATTACACCAAATGGATGCAAACCGTTGAAATTGGCGAAGGCTGTGATGATGATCATCATTCGGATAAAGTAGAATATCACGTTCAGGGTGCTGGAGAAAATTTGGTAATGAGCGCAGGAGATTTTGAAAACTTCGACAAACCAAGACCAGAATTAAATCCAGCGATGGAAGGACAATTAAAAGAAGTGTTATCTTTATTAGTGAAAAATAGATGGCCTTTCAGAATTCACGCTACTTACAATGAAAGCATCACTAGATTTTTAAACGTAATAGAAGACATCAACAAGGAAACACCTTTAAATGGCCTTTTATGGTTCTTTGATCATGCTGAAACGGTATCTACAGAAAATTTAAAACGAATTAAAGCTTTAAATGGCGGAATCGCAATCCAGCATAGGATGGCGTATCAAGGAGAAAGTTTCATTAAAAGATATGGAAAAACAGCTGCTTCAAACACAGTTCCATTAAAGAAAATGTTCGAGCTAGGAATTAAAGTTGGAATGGGAACTGACGGAACACGCGTAGCAAGCTACAATCCTTGGGTTGGTTTATATTGGCTCACAACAGGAAAAACTTTGGGCGGCTTAAAATATATGAATGATGAAAATATTATTGCCAGAAACACTGCTTTAAAACTATTCACGTACGGAAGCGCCCAATTAATCAATATTGAAAAAGACCGAGGAATGCTGGCACCTGGAAAATTGGCCGATTTCGCTATTCTTTCTGATGATTACTTCTCGACTTCTGAAGAAAAAATCTTAAATATCGAATCAAAACTTACAGTAGTAAACGGAAAAGTAGTTTACGCTGATAATGACTTTAGAACCTTTGCCAACGAAAAACCAAAAGCAATTCCAGGCTGGAGTCCGGTAAATTACTTTGGAGGTTATCAAAAAAACTAATTCAAATGAAAAACACATTCTTCTTATTGTTGCTTTTGGGAATCATTTTTTCTTCAAATGCACAACAAAAACCAGTTTTCCAAAGGCTGCGATATGAGGATGATTTCACTTATCTAAAAGCAGATTCGACCAAAACTTTATACGAGAGAATCAAATATATTCCGTTAGGAAAAAACGATAAATATTATGCCTCAATTGGCGGTGAAGCAAGACTTCAGTACACTTATACCGTCAATAATAAATGGGGAGACGAAGCTGATGACGATGGCTATTTACTTTCCCGATATCTGTTTCATGCAAATGTTCAATTAGGAGTTTTCAGAACCTTTTTTGAATTGCAAAGCAGTTTAGCAAATGGCAAAACAGATCCCAGTCCAGTTGACGAAAATCAGCTAGACATTCATCAGGCTTTTCTCGATATTGATTTTATTAAAGAAGAAAATGAGCAATTGACATTGCGTTCTGGAAGACAAGAAATGATGTACGGTTCACAGCGTTTAATTGCAGTGCGTGAAGGTCCAAACAGTCGACTTGCTTTTGATGCAGTAAAACTATTTTATAAAAAAAACAACTGGCAATCAGACGCATTTTTCACGCATCCTATTGCCAATAAACAAGGAACTTTTAATGATAATTTTAATGAAAACGCTAAATTTTGGGGAAGTTATACTGTAATTCACAAAGTGCCTTTCATTCAGAACATCGATCTGTATTATTTAGGTTTATGGAAAAGCCGATCTGTTTTTGATGATGCCATTGGTGAAGAAAACAGACAATCTATTGGAACCCGAATCTGGAAAAATAAAGGAACATGGAAATACGATTTTGAAGGCGTTTATCAATTTGGAAACATTAATCAAAAGACAATTTCAGGCTGGACACTTTCATCTTTTGCCTGTTATACTTTCGAAAACATAAAATATACGCCTGAAATCGGATTGAAAACAGAAATCATTTCTGGCGATAAAAGTTCGGGAGATGCTCACTTACAAACTTTTAATCCGTTATATCCAAGAGGCGCTTATTTTGGATTAGTTGCCTTAATTGGCCCTTCTAATTTAATAGATGTTCATCCTTCAATTAATTTTAGTTTATCGGAAAAATGGACACTTGGAATTGATTACGATATTTTCTGGAGACAAACCTTAAGTGACGGTATATACGCCCCTAACATGCAGCTTTTATATTCTGGAAAAAACACAACGGAACGTTTTATTGGTTCGCAATTAATTTCGAATGTAAACTACGACATGAATAATCATTTAGGATTTACACTAGAAACGGGTTGGTTTAATGCGGGCAGTTTTTTAAAAGAAGTGGGGTCTGGAAAAGATTATTTTTACGCCGCATTGACAGCACAATTTAAATTTTAAATTTGTGTAATTCAAAATCCTAAAAATGGAAAAAACATATTCGGTTGTATTTTATTCAAAAGATTTAGTTGAACCAGTTAAAAAGCTGAAAGATTTTTTAAGAAGCAAAATCGATTGGTACAACAGCTGCAATTCTGAAGCACATATCACGATTTGTGAATTTACAATCGACGAATCTGAGTTCGATTCAATTAAACAAAAGCTTTCTAAAATTTCAGATACTTTTTTCCCTTTCCCCGTATCATTAAATCATTTTGATGCTTTCCAAAATAGCGGCGCTTTTTTTATAGGTGTAACCGAAGATTCAAAAAATAATCTAGTGCCTATCATGAAAAAGATTCATGAAGCCTTTAAGTTTTTAAAACTCAAAAAAAGTGATAATCCGCACTTGTCAATCGGAAGAAGATTAACACCCGAAAACCTTAAAATAGCTTCTGAGCTTTTTACCACAATTGATCTTGAATTTGAATGCAATGAAATTGTTTTAAGGGAATTCGATCCCAAAGTAAAACAGTTTTTTGTAATTGATGCTTTTCCTTTCGGAAGCAATCCTAAACCAGAGTTCGTACAGGGAAGTTTGTTTTAACCGCAAAGAGCGCAAAGTTTTTTCGCAAGCTTCGCAAATATTTTACACAAAGCTTTGCGAACTTTGCGTTTTTATAGACTGTCTAAATCAAAAAAACTTGCGCCCTTTGCGGTTAAACTCACAAAGCTTATTTTTTCGTATATTTGAATTTCGCAATTCATCACAATATGAAATCCCTAGATTCATTTTACCACGATATTACCGAAGGTTCTACAGTTGATCCTACTTCATTATTGCCAAACGACATCCAGAAAGAAATCGGGCATTTTAATGTCTTTGATATAAAAGAACTTCTCGAACGCATGAAAGGAAAGCCTGGAATGCCTTATGACAGAAGAGCCTACTACAAAATAAGTTTGATAAAAGGACACAATAGAGCCGAATACGCCGATAAGGTAATCGAAATAGAAAAACAGGGATTGTTATTTGCAACACCAAAAATTCCGTATAACTATTTACCGCAAGACACCAATCAAGGCGGGCATTTTTGTGTTTTTACAAGCGAGTTTTTATCTAAAAGCAAAAGCGGAATCGATCTAGACGAACTTCCGATTTTTGCCTCCGCTGGTTATCCTATTTTTCAGCTTTCAGACGAAGAAGTTTCAGAAGTAGAATTGATTTTCAATAAAATACAAAAAGAAATCAACTCTGATTATATCTACAAATACGATTTAATTCGAAATTATGTTGCAGAGTTAATTCACTTCGGACAAAAACTACAGCCTATTACCGCGTTATATTCCAAACACAATTCGGCAGCAAGAGTTTCATCTTTATTTGCTGAATTGTTAGAAAGACAATTCCCGATAGAATCTCCAAATCAAAGATTAGAATTGAGAACAGCAAAAGATTTTGCAGAGCGATTATCTGTTCATGTCAATCATTTAAATAAAGTTTTAAAGGAAAGCACCGGAAAAACCACAACAGAATTAATCAGTAACCGATTAACAAACGAAGCCAAAATCCTTTTAAAACAAACCGATTGGAATATTTCTGAAATTGCCTATTCACTTGGTTTTGAAGAATTAGCGCATTTTTCTAATTTCTTTAAAAAACAGACTTCTTACACGCCGATTGCTTTTAGAGCTTAAATTTTGTTTCAGGTTTCAGCTTTCAAATTGATATTCTTTGTGTGTTTTAACCGCAAAGTACGCAAGGTTTTTTCTAAGCTTTATGCTATATAAACGCAAAGTCAGCAAAGCTTTATGTAAAAAACTTTGCGAACCTTGCGGAATCCCTAGCGTTCTTTGCGGTTAAACTTGAAGCTTGGAATTTGGAATTTAAAAAATTGGAATTTCACTATAGTGATTTGAATTTCGCAAACATCGGTTTGATATTTACAACTACCCAAGTCTACTTCGCTCCTACCTTTGTCTTATCAAATTAAAAGAACGAAAAGATGAATTTATCAGACAACAAAATTTTAATAACTGGCGGTGCAAGCGGTATCGGACTTGGACTTGCCGAACGATTTATTCAGGAAAACAATACCGTAATTATCTGCGGAAGAAGAGCTTCTCTTCTAGAAGAAGTAAAAGCTAAGTTTCCATCGATTATTACTAAAGTATGCGATTTGTCTATAGAAGAGGAACGCATTGCGCTTTATCAATGGATTGCAGCAAATCATCCTGATTTAAATGTTTTAGTCAATAATGCTGGAATTCAAAACTGGATGAACATAACAGATGCTGACTTTTACAACAACATGAAAAATGAGCTTGCCACAAACATCGAAGCTCCTTTGCATTTAACTTCGCTATTTATTCAGTTGTCCTCGCTAAAAACAGTGATGAATGTAACTTCTGGACTGGCATTTTCTCCTTTTGCAAAAGTCCCGGTTTATTCGGCTACAAAAGCATTTTTCAGATCATTTACACTTTCACTTCGTCATTTATTAAAAGAAAAAAATATTGAAGTGGTAGAAATTATACCACCCGCATTAAACACAGATTTAGGTGGAATTGGTCTTCACGACGCACATCCAAGTGTAAGCAGTTTTATCGAGTCTATTTTCGAACAATTGAAAGAAGGAAAACAAGAACTTACTTTCGGCACCAGCGAAACGAGATTAAATGCAAGCGCAGAAGAATTGAGAAATCATTTTAATGCAATGCATTCTTAATTTTTAATTAAACACATAGAAACATAGATTTTTGTAGTGAATAAAAGGCGTTTCACTTTTAATAAAACACATAGGCTATGTGTTAGAAACTAGTTTCTTAATATAATCTTCTAAAGAAAAACAAAATCTATGTTTCTATGTGTTAAAAAAATAAACACAACTATTTGTCTTCATGAGCGTAGCCAAAGGACATTCTAACTATAAAGGTCTTCGACTCCGCTCAGACTGACAACAAACAACAAACAACAAACAACAAACAACAAACAACAAACAATAAACAGTATATAAGATGGCAGTAAATACAAAAATAGCTCTAGTTACAGGCGGTAGCAGAGGTTTAGGAAAAAATATGGCAATTGCGATTGCAAAAAAAGGATTGGACGTAATTATTACGTACAACAGCAAAAAAGAAGAAGCTGACGCTGTAGTTTCGGAAATTGAAAGTTTAGGGCAGAAAGCCGCTGCATTACAATTGAACGTTGCAGAATCAGGAACTTTTGATTCTTTTTTCGAAAACGTAAAAACAGTTTTAAAAGGCACTTTTAAAACAGACAAATTTGATTTTTTAGTGAATAATGCCGGAATCGGAATTCATAATTCGTTCATTGGAACCACTGAAGCTGAATTTGATCAATTGACTAATATTCAATTTAAGGGTCCGTTTTTCTTGACTCAAAAAGGATTAAACGTAATGAATGACGGCGGCGGAATTGTAAACATTTCAACTGGTTTGGCGAGATTCTCTTTCCCAGGTTATGCAGCTTATGCTTCTATGAAAGGCGCAATGGAAACTTTGACAAAATATCAGGCAAAAGAATTGGGTGCAAGAAAAATTAGAGCCAATATAGTGGCGCCAGGTGCTATCGAAACTGATTTTGGCGGAGGAGTTGTTCGCGATAATGAACAAATGAACCAACAGATTGCTTCTGTAACAGCTTTGGGAAGAGTTGGCCTTCCTGATGATATTGGCGGTGTAGTTGCCTTTTTATGTACTGAAGACGCCCGCTGGATAAATGCTCAAAGAATTGAAGCTTCTGGAGGAATGATGTTGTAAAAGAAGTTTCAAGTTTCAGGTTTCAAGTTTTAGGTTGATATTCTTTGTGTGTTTTAACCGCAAAGAACGCAAGGTTTTTTCTAAGCTTTATGTTATACAAACGTAAAGTTCGCAAAGCTATATGTAAAAAACTTTGCGAACCTTGCGTAAACCTTAGCGCTCTTTGCGGTTAAACTTAAAACCTGAAACATGAAACAAAATAACTAAAAAAACAAAACCCGATAAGCATTAAAAACTCATCGGGTTTGTCATTTCAAATAATATTTGAATTAGTAAAGCGTTTTAATTTTTTTCTACAGAGACATCAAAACCTCCCTCTGCATCAAAAACAATATCATAAAATTTAGTGTCTTTTGTTACGCCTACTTCGTAGGTTGTTTTTTTCTTATCGTCTACCACCATTGCAATTTCTTGAATGGCTTTTGCTTTATAATTCTTTTTTAGATAAGACTGCGCTTTTATCGGAAGTTGTTTAAACGGAATCTGCAGCTCATATGCTTTCATGTTTCCCAGATTATCGTAAATCGCCACCGCTTTGGTTCTATCGTCTACATTATATCGCGCTTCAAATCGAATTTCATCTGCATCATCTCCCACATATTCTTCAGACCAGACTGGCACTTTTCCCGGATATTCTCTCTCAAAAGCAAATCGAACCTTTTCTGGCGTTGTAATTACCTTTTTCATATTGGTTCCCTCTTGAGCTATTAAAAAACTACTGCATAAAAAAGTAAAAGATAAAAACACGTTTTTCATAGTTTCATTTTTTAAAATTAAACTTAACGTATTAAAAGTACTACTTTTTTATTAAGATAACATGAAGATTTTAACATTTTTTTTAAGCACAAAAATCGCTCTAAAATCAATGGTTGCAATTACAATTCGAGCTTTTTTAGCCTATCGGTCAACTCTCTTTTGTACGTAATTCCGATTGGAATTCTTTCGTTTTTGATGACTACAAAATCTTTTTCGGTTGCATCGATTTTATCCAACGCCACGATATACGATTTGTGAATGCGCATAAAACTCTTTTCTGGAAGGCATCTCTCAAATTCTGTCGTAGTTATCGAAGCCAGATACGTTCTTTTTGTCGTATGAAGTTTTACATAATTGCCAAAACTCTGCGCATATAAAAGCTGGTCTAATTCAATATCCATTAAATAGCCATCTACTTTTACGCTAACCGAATTTACCGTTTCTTCTGCCTTTTGTTTTACACTTTCGGTTGCAAAAAATCGGTCAATTGCTTTTAGAAATCTTGGGAAATAAATGGGCTTCAGCAAATAATCAATTACACCGTAATCGTAGCTTTCTAGAGCAAATTCAGAATACGCTGTAGTCAAAATGGTTTTAGGATGTGTCGGAAGAATTTTAAGCAGTTCCATTCCAGAAATCTCAGGCATATTGATATCCAAAAACATTAAATCGACTGGATTTTCCCTGAGATAATTCATCGCTTCAATGCCGTTGTATCCTTGAAAAACCAATTCTAACTGCGGATTCTGTTTGATATAATTGGCCAGAACATAATGCGCAGCAGGTTCATCGTCTACAATAATACATCTTTTCGTTTCTTTCATCCTACAAACTTTTTAAGCTGTATTTCCAAATCTACAATATAAGTCTGTTTATCGTCTTTTATATCTAATTTATAGTCTTTTCCATAAATTAAATTCAGACGTTCAATAGTATTTTTTAAACCAATTTTGGTAGAAACCACATCATTTTTCTTCGGAATTGAATTGGCAACATGAAGATGCAGCAATCCGTTTTCTACAGAAATTGTAATTGTCACAAAACACTTTTCAATAGCGCAGGTGCCGTGTTTAAAAGCATTTTCAATAAATGCAATTAGAAGCATCGGAGAAATTTTATAGGTGTATTCGTTATCTACTTTATTTTCAAAAGTAATATCACATCTATAGCCAACACGTTCTTTTTCAAGCTGAACATAGCTGTTTATAAACTCCAATTCGTCTTCTAAAGATACACATTGTTTGCTATTGCTTTCCAATTGATAGCGCATTAACTGCGAAACCTTCATAATTAAATCTGGCGTTCTGTCTGGAAACTGAAGGCTGATGCCGTAAAGTGTATTAAAAGTATTAAACAAAAAATGCGGATTTAATTGTCCTTTCAATGAATTTAATTGCATTTGATTGAACAATAAAGCCGCATCGGTTTGTTTTCTGTGAATACGATAAAACTTAAATACAATAATCGGACTGAGAATGCAGACCAAAGTTCCTAAAACACTCGCCAATTGGTACACATAACTTCTCTGATGCGAATTTTGGTACAAATGACATTTGGCAAACATATCCAGCATGGTAATTTCATACAATATGACCGAGAATACAAAAACACCAAAAAGAGTCAGGATAATATAAGTGAAAGGTTTATTGGCTTTGAATAAAATTGGAAGTAAAAAAAAGCGGTTAAACTGCGCATGCATGTATAAAATGCAATAAAAAAATATCCCCATCAAAATAGAAACGAAGGAGCTAAAAAGCATCCAGTCATTCTTAAGGGTATAAATTGTAAATGAAAAAAGGACAACGGCAACCTCCTGCCACCATTTGTTATCCAATATGTTATCAATTTTTTTGTTCATTCTTAATTGTGAAATAGTTTACAAAGTACGCACAAATATTTAATTATTTTTTTCAAAAAATGACCAATTCAATTCGTCATTTACTAGTGCAGTACATCACTTAACCTGACTTTTATCAGTGTAAGAGAAATAAATTTGTTGCATCAAAAATATTCTATATCACACTTGAGTTTATGTATTTCAAAAAAATTACCTTATTATTTTTGTTGATTTTTGCCTCAGCCGGCTACGCTCAAACCCTGTCTTTAAAAGAAGCCATAAAGATAGGACTTGAAAACTACGGTTCTATCCGAGCAAAAAACAATTACACCAATGCATCAAAAGAGACTCTCAAACAATCTCGCCGTGATTATCTGCCAAACCTGAACTTATCGGCACAGCAGGATTACGGAACCGTAAACGGACAAAACGGACCGCTTTATGGTTTTGGAGGTTTAGGAGTTGCTTCATCAGGACTTCCGTTGCCAGAGCAAAACTGGAACTCGGCATTTGGTGCACTTTATTTAGTCAACATGAACTGGGATTTTTTCACTTTCGGAAAAACACAGGAAAAAATCAATTTATCTAAAATTGATGTTCAGGCTAAAGAAAAAGATTTAGCGCAGGAAAAATTCCAACAGGAAATCAAAATTTCGGCTGCTTATTTAAATTTATTGGCCAGCCAAAGATTACTGATTTCGCAGGAAAAAAACCTTTCCCGCGCAGAAGTTTTCAAGAAAACTGCCGTTGCCAGAGTTAAAAACGGCTTATTGGCTGGAGTAGATTCTACCTTGGCTACAGCCGAAGTTTCTAAAGCAAAAATCGCTTTAAACCTTGCCAGAAACTTTGTTAAGGAACAAAACAACAAATTAGTCGATTTAATGGGCGTTGCACCGCAGGATTTTGTTGCCGATACTCTTTTTGTAACTCAGATTCCGAAAGAATTGGTAACCAAAGAAACGGCTACAGATAGCCTTCACCCATTGTTACAATTCTATAAAACGAAAATCGATTACAGCAATCAGCAAGTTAAATTGTATAAGAGATTCTATTATCCAACCATGAGTGCTTTTGGCGTTTTACAGACCAGAGCCTCGGGATTTGATTCTTCTTATGCCACCAATCAAAACGCATTTACGAGAAATTATTGGGACGGCGTAAATCCAGATCGCACGAACTATTTAGTTGGTGTTGGAATTACGTGGAATTTAACCACGCCTTTCCGTTCAAGCAAACAGGTAAGCGCTCAGAAATTTGTCTCTCAGGCTTTGCAGGAAGAATACAATCAGGCCGATAGAGAATTGAAGTCTCAACTGGCTTTCGCCGAAGATAAAATCAAAATTACTTTGGAAAATTATGCCGAAGCGCCGATTCAGGTTGATGCCGCACAAAGAGCTTACATTCAGAAATCGGCATTATACAAGAATGGTTTAACCGATCTAACCGATTTAACACAAACCATTTACACGCTGAACCGAGCTGAAATCGATCGAGATATTGTCAATAATAATGTGTGGCAGTCGTACTTATTGAAAGTCGCTGCAACAGGAAATTTTGACTTATTTATAAATGAATTTTAATTATAAATCCTAATGAATTTAATACGTTTTGCACTCCGCAAACCCATTTCCATTTTAGTACTGGTTGCGGGTCTATTTTTCTTCGGAATTGGTGCCATCAAAGACATTAAGGTAGATATTTTACCAAAAATGAATTTGCCGGTTATCTATATCGCGCACCCGTTTGGAGGTTATACGCCAGACCAGATGGAAGCTTATTTTGCCAAAAACTACGTAAACGTTTTACCTTTCTCAAACGGTATCAAATCGGTAGAAACCAAAAATATTCAGGGGTTAATGATTATGAAATTAACCTATTATGAAGGAACCAATATGGCGCAGGCAGCTGCCGAGTTAAGTGCGCTTTCAAACAGAATCCAAGCGGTTTTCCCTCCAGGAACACAACCTCCGTTTATCATTCGTTTTGATGCTTCTTCACTACCAATCGGACAATTGGTTTTGAGCAGTAAAATCAGATCCAACAACGAATTGCAGGATTTGGCCAACGTTTATGTTCGTGCTTCGTTTACTTCGATTCCTGGTTTATTATCTCCAGCACCATTTGGAGGAAGCCCTAGAACTATTGAGATCAACGTAGATCCAGATTTACTGCGTTCGCACAATATGACGCCAGACCAAATCGTAGAAGCGATTCGTTTAAACAACCAGACGGCTCCATCAGGAAACGTTCGTATGGGCGACAAAAACTATATTACGCCAACCAATAATACGATTAAAGAAATTAAAGATTTTGAACAGATTCCGTTATTCAAAGGCGGTGTTCAAAACTTAAAACTGGGTGATGTTGCATCAGTAAAAGACGGGGCCGACATTACAGCGGGTTACGCATTGGTAAACGGAAAACGTTCGGTTTACATTAGTATCGCAAAAGCGGGAGACGCTTCGACTTGGGATGTGGTTCAGAAATTAAAATCTGAATTGCCTAAAATTCAAAGCACGCTTCCTGAAGACGTAAAATTATCTTATGAATTTGACCAGTCTGTTTATGTAATCAACTCGGTTAAAAGTTTGATTACTGAAGGAATCATTGGTGCGGTTTTAACGGGATTAATGGTTTTATTATTCTTAGGTGACCGCCGTGCTGCTTTAATCGTAATTATGACCATTCCGATTTCGGTTATTTCGGGAGTTTTATTCCTAAAATTATTCGGACAGACGATTAACTTAATGTCTCTTTCGGGATTGGCTTTGGCAATTGGTATTTTGGTTGACGAAAGTACCGTTACGATCGAAAACATTCACCAGCATCTCGATATGGGGAAACCAAAAGCACTCGCCATTTGGGATGCCTGTAAAGAAATCGCTCTACCAAAATTATTGATCCTTCTTTGTATCCTTGCCGTATTTGCTCCAGCCTTTACCATGGTGGGCATTCCAGGAGCGTTGTTCTTGCCTTTGGCTTTAGCAATTGGTTTCTCAATGGTGATTTCGTTCTTATTATCTCAGACTTTTGTGCCTGTAATGGCCAACTGGATGATGAAAGGACATGAAAAACACCATCACGGACCAGAAATTACAGACGATGAAGCGGAGTTTAACGACTGCGGTTTAACACCAGAATCTGAACAAAATCTGATTACACAGAAAAAAGTATATGTAGAAAGAGAAGATACTAACAACAACGGAAAAATCAGCGCTTTCGAACGCTTCAAGATTCGTTTCATGCGAACATTAGATCGTTTGTTTGTTCACAAAAAAATAACGAGTATCACATATCTGATTTCTGCAACTGCACTGGCTATTGTATTTATTACTTTTATCGGAAAAGATGTTTTCCCAAGAACCAATTCAAGTCAGTTTCAATTGAGAATGCGTGCTGTTGACGGAACGCGTTTGGAAAGAACAGAAGAACAAGCTAGAATTGTTCTGAAAGAATTGGAGAAAATGGTCGGTAAAGATCATATCGGAATTTCGTCTGTATATGTGGGTCAGCACCCTTCTCTATTCTCGATTAACCCAATTTATCTGTTCATGGCTGGTTCTCACGAAGCGGTTTTCCAAGTGAGCTTAAAAGATTATGAGGCAGATATGGATGACTTTAAAGATGAATTTAGAGCAAGACTTAAAAAATTGCTTCCAGATACTAAACTTTCTTTTGAGCCGATCGAATTGACGGATAAGGTTTTAAGCCAAGGTTCTCCTACTCCAATCGAGATTCGTGTGGCTGGAAAAAATAAAAAGAAAAACGAATTGTACGCGACTCAAATCGTAGACAAACTAAAAGCGATTTCGTATTTCAGAGACGTACAAATTGGTCAGCCAATTCATTATCCAGCAATGAATATTGATATTGACAGAACCCGTGCAGCCGAATTGGGAGTTGATATGAACGATATTTCACGTTCGCTTGTCGCTTCGACTTCATCTTCACGTTATACCGAAAAAAATAACTGGGTAGACGAAAAAGCAGGATTATCATATTCTGTTCAGGTTCAAGTGCCATTAAATAAAATGAAAAGCAAAACCGATATTGGAGAAATTCCGGTATTAAAAAACTCGCTTCGTCCTGTTTTAAGTGACGTTGCCAAAATTACACCAGGTTTTGTAAGTGGAGAAAATGACAATTTGGGGGCCATGCCATACATTACCGTGACAGCAAACATCTATAAAACCGATTTGGGGACGGCATCAAAAGATGTGAGCAAAACAATTAGTTCATTGGGCGAATTACCTCGTGGTTTGTTTATCACGCCAATCGGACTAAGTACTGTATTGACAGAGACATTAAGCAGCTTGCAAACAGGATTATTGGTCGCTGTGTTTGTAATCTTCTTAATGCTGGCCGCTAATTTCCAATCGTTCAAGGTTTCGCTGGTAATCTTAACGACAGTTCCTGCCGTAGTTTTAGGATCTTTATTAATGCTGACTTTAACTGGTTCAACATTGAATTTACAATCCTATATGGGAATCATCATGTCGGTTGGGGTTTCTATTGCCAATGCCGTACTTTTGGTTACCAATGCCGAACAGCTTCGAAAAATAAACGGAAATGCATTAGAATCGGCTCGTGAAGCTGCTGCGTTGCGTCTTCGTCCCATTATCATGACTTCTGTTGCGATGATTATGGGTATGTTGCCAATGGCAATTGGACACGGCGAAGGAGGCGATCAAGTTTCTCCGTTAGGAAGAGCGGTTATCGGTGGATTATTATTTTCTACTTTTGCCGTATTATTGATCCTTCCGCAGATATTTGCGTGGGCACAAGAAAAAACATCGACACAATCTGTTTCTTTAGATCCTGAAGACGAAGAAAGCATCCATTATATCTCATCATTGAGTAAGTCGAAAGTTGGAAAGTCCTAACTCGTTGAGTGTAATTATTTTTTTAACACATAGAAACATAGATTTTAGTTTTTTAAAAAAGGTAAAAGAAAAAACTAGTTTTCACACATAGTCCCGATAGCTATCGGGATGCATTTAAAAAAGTGAAACGCCTTTTATGCACAAAGAAAAGCTATGTGTCTATGTGTTAAAATAATTATTCCCAAAGAATTAAAAACATATTCATTATATAAAACCAAAAAATGAACACTAAAATTATAAAATATAGCCCGCTGTTTCTAGCAGCAGTATTTTTCCTTAACAGCTGTAATTCTAAAAAAGAAGAACCTGTTAAAGCAGAAATTGAACCTAAAGTAGAAACTTTCCTTTTAGCGAAAGAAAAACTAACAACAGAATTGCGTTTGCCAGCTGAATTAACCGGTTTCCAACAAGTTGATTTGTATGCAAAAGTAAGCAGTTTCGTAAAAACCTTAAAAGTTGATATTGGTTCTAAAGTAAAAAAAGGACAGCTTTTAATTGTGTTGGAAGCGCCAGAAATCAGTTCGCAATTGGCTGCAGCCGAATCGAGATTGAAATCGATGGAAGCGATTTACGCAACCAGCAAAAGCACTTACAACCGTTTGTACGAAACCAGCAAAGTGGAAGGAACGATTTCTAAAAACGATTTAGAAATGGCAAGCGGTAAAAAGAACTCTGATTACGCGCAATATCAGGCAGCAATTGCGGCACATAAAGAAATCTCGATTATGAGAGGTTATCTAGAAATTCGTGCTCCTTTTGACGGTGTTGTAGCGGCTAGAAATGTCAATTTAGGAACATTTGTTGGTCCGCAAGGAAAAGGATCTGATTTGCCTTTATTAACGATTCAGGAGCAAAGTAAATTACGTTTGGCGGTTTCTGTTCCAGAATTGTACACAGGATATTTGCACCCAGGCGACGAAATGAGTTTTAATGTAAAATCTTTACCAGAAACTTTTACAGCTAAAATTACCAGAATGTCTGGCGCTTTAGATTTGAAATTACGTTCTGAAAGAGTCGAAATGGACGTTCACAACACCAAAGGAAATTTATTGCCAGGAATGGTTGCCGAAGTTTTGTTACCGCTTAACGCGAAAGACAGCACGTTTGTGGTGCCAAAATCGGCAGTAGTAAATTCTGCAGAAGGTTTATATGTGGTGAAAGTAGTAAACCACAAAGCGACAAGAGTGGACATTAAAAAAGGAAGAGAAATCGAAGATAAAATTGAAATTTTCGGCGACTTAACTCCAAACGATAAACTGGTAAAAATTGCCAGCGAAGAAACTAAGGAAGGCGATGTCATAAACGAATAATACCGATTATGTATTCAATACAGTCTAATAAAATTAGACTGTTTTCATACTATATCGGCATTGATAACCTGCGTTTTAGTCTTCAATTTAGTGATTACCAATTACTGTACGCATTCTTAGGAATGCAAATTTAAAAAATTTGCCTAAAAGGGCAGTTCTTCTTAGTTGGAGGGACTGTCCTTTTTTTAATTATTCAAACTGTTTTGGCCAGCCAAGTTTATTTATTTGTTTAACAAATTCTTCTGCTTGTTTATTAGTTTCAAATATAAAATCGTATAAAGAAAAATCAATTGAAGGTTCTTTGGTTACTGTGCCAAACTTAATATTATCGTCTGAAACTTCAATTGACAATTTATATTTACAATCCTCAGAAAAACAATCTATCTCAAAAAAACTTACGAATTCAGTAAATTTTTCATAGAAAATTATTTTTGATTGATAAACATCGTTTAAATAAATTCTAAAATTTTCCTTATTTATTATTTTCATGTTACTAAAATAATAAAATCTGCGTTTAGTTTTCAATTTAGTGATTACCAAAAACTGTACGCATTATTAGAAATGCAAATCTAAAAATTTGCCTAAAAACAGTTCCTATTTAATTGGAAGGACTGTCCTTTTTTTGTTTTTTCTCAATTTGCATAACATTTTTAGAAAAATTACCTTTTTCTGTTATTTTAATAACTTTTAGAGGGGGTAATCCAAAAATATCTAAGTATGTATTTACTAATTAACAATAAAATCAAAAGTAAAAAATAGTAATCATGTCAGAATATATTAGAGTAAAAGGAAATATTATAGAAAAAACAGGCGGAGTTTCGAGAGTTTATGCAAAAGAAGGCATTGAACATAATTCAAATGGAAAAATAGAGTATTTTGCCGAAAGTTATAGCTATGGTGATCCTCAACCACCACCCATAAAAATAATGGATGGAGCTGTAAAAGAAATTGAGCTTCTAACACCATTAGATCAAGGTTCTGCAAATGATAAATCTGGCAATTATCAAGACGGAATGATTTTTGGAAAAACATATCATTTTAAAGTGAAAAGTTATTTTCAAAATCCTCCAATAAATATTGCTAATATAAAATGGATGGTGAAATATCACAGTCCGTCCCAAAATAAATGGTTAGAAATACCTCTTTCTGCAAAAGGAGATTCCATAACAATGACAATGAATGACGAAGATATGTGCGGGCGATATCTTTATGTTCGTGCGTATGTCTATAATGCAGAAAGAGAAGCTGAATATAAACAATGGAAGCATAATCGTTTTAGGTGGTTTGATAGGATGACTTTTCAAGATGGATTGACTATCAGAAAAAATAATCCTGAAAAAATTAATCAGCATGCTACTTCATTATGTGGTACAGCTGCACTCTTATATTTTTATGCTCAAGATTACCCAAATGATTTTTATAATAATTATATGGAGTTTTTTAGAAAAGGCGAAATAATAATAAATAAATTTAAGCTGAGCCCAAATCCAGCATTATATGATTGTAAGCCAGATTTAAATAATTTTAAATACCCGCATTATGATTACTATTCAAATGGACAGCCATGTATTCCTCATCAATTAATGCATCAAACTGATTGGATTATATTAGCAGGAACTAGAAGTTCAGATAATACAAAATATTTGGGACAAAAAGGAGAAGATTGGAATGCTATAAATTGGCCAAAGTATATGATTCAAGCGGCGCTTGACTTGTATGGAGCTAGTTTGGTTGCAGACGAAACATTTATCATTACTGGAAGGGAGTTTTCAAATAAATTATTAGAAATCGAAAAATTATTTAATCAAGGATGGCATATTATTTTATTAATAGATTCTGACATGCTTGATGATTCAATAAGTTATGTAGGATGTGCAACACAATACCATTGGATTGCTTATGAAGGAAATTTGATAATAGATCCTATAAAAAATGAATATAGCTTTTCATATTATTGTTGGCAAAAGTTAAATATAAATTCGCGCATACGCAGTACCGTTTTTAATACAAATTTTTATGGATATATTAAATTCAAAAAATAAAATTATAGCATTTACAATTTTTATTTTGATAGGATGCAAAAGAAACTATACATGCAAAGAATATGTTTTATCATATAATTACACAACTATAAAAATGAAAAACATAAATAAAAATGATATTAAAAAATCATCTTTTTTTGTAAAACGCAATAATAAAATAATTAATAAAGGTCATTTAGAAGTTGTTGAAAAACTATCAAATAATACACTATTGATTAAATTAAAATTTGCCACGGAAGATACAATTTATAAAACTGACACTACTTTTATTAAATTGAAAAACCAATTACACTTTATAACTGATTCAAAAGAAGTTTGTATGGAATCAATAGGGACACCTTACTTAACAGTTTATAAAATTGATGGCACAGAATTTATAGAAGATGAAGAAATTTATCTTTTACCTTAATAAAAGTAAATGAAATAGATTTTAAGGCACTAATCCGATAGCGCGGATTTGCAATCCGTGCCCGCAAAGTACTGAATACATTATGTATTTAAAAACTAAAACCTCGATCTTAAAAAATCGAGGTTTTTTCATTTTTAAACTCTACTCCTCACTCAAATAAGGATTCAAAATCTCCGCCAATTCATTGAGCCAATAATAATTGTCTTCAAAATTGGTTAGTCCGATTTGAAGGGTTTCGTGTTGTCGCATTACGCCTAGAGCTAAAATGCAATTTACTTGTCTTAAGATTTTAGCCATATCTTCGGGAGCTACGCTATGGTTAAAAAAATCAATCAGCCTTGTTTCGGCTTCTTTGGAAAGGGTGTTTGAATTCATAATGTCGTAGTATTAGGAATATAAAAACCCTTGCATCTTAGTGTTCCTAATGCCTACGACAGCATTTACGGTCGTTTCCGATACCGTACACATAATACAAGGGCAAGTCTTGTTCAAATCTAAAGTCGTAATTATAGGAACTTCAAATGTAAGAAAAATTTTTAAAAAGAAAGATTTTTCTTTCAATTATTATATTCCTTTTATCAAATATAAGAAATCTATATTTCAGCAGGCATTTATCGCAGTTTTCTCATTGCGAGGAACGAAGCAATCCCGCTAATCATAAGACACAAAGTCTGATTTTGTAAATGTGGTTGCTTCGTTCCTCGCAATGACAAACTGCATGAAAAAAAATTACAAAGATTTGTCTGGCTGAGCGAAGTCGAAGCCCGCAATCTAAATCTACAATCTTTGTAGAGCTACTTGCGAAGATTTCTCGTTCCTCGAAATGACAAAATTGGGATAAGAAATTAAACTAGCTATTATAAAAAAATGCAAGACCAAAATTGATCTTGCATTTTTTATAATTTGATAAATCTAAAAGAAAACAACTTTTTACGCTCTCTGACGCTCGTGTATTCCCTCTTTAATTTCTTCTACCATTTTTTTATTAAAAGCGGGTAAATCATTCGGGTTTCGGCTGGTTACTAATCCGTTGTCTACGACAACTTCTGAGTCTTCCCATTGCGCTCCGGCATTTTTCAAATCGTTTTTAACAGAAAAGAACGAAGTAACTTTTCGACCTTCTAAAACATCAGCATCAACCAGAATTTGAGGTCCGTGACAAATTGCGGCTACTGGTTTTTTACTTTCAAAAAAGGAACGTACAAAATTTACTGCAGCTTCTTCCCTTCTTAATGAATCAGGATTTATAACTCCTCCTGGCAGAACCAAAGCATCGTAATCAGCTTCATTTGCCTGATCTAATACGACATCAACATTATATTCGCTGCTCCAATTTCCGTCTTTCCAAGCTTTGATAGTTCCAGATTTCAAACTGACGATATCTGCATTCCAGCCTTGCTCTTCCAGATAGGCTTTAGGTGATGCTAATTCAGATTCTTCGAAACCGTTTGTGGCTAATATGGCGATATTCTTTTTCATAATTTCAAATATTTAAACGTTATTAATTTTGATTTACCCTAAAATTAGTTATTTGAGAAAGCCAGAGAAAATAGACCGTGTTAAAGCTTTCTTTAATAAAAGTTAATTAATTGGCAATCAAATTTTTATTAAAAAATAAAATGAAATTATGTAAAATGTAGGTCAATTTGGTTTACTATTTTATAAGCATTTATGAATCAATCAAGATTTCATTTCTACGGATTTTTTTTCTCAGACTTAAAACTCTAACGACATAAAAAACTTAAAAAAACCTTATTTTAATACAAAAAAAACTTTTAGGGGTAATATCAATAAAATATGCCGTTTTAAATTTACTGACCTCGAGACAAACCAAATACCACTTCTTATGCCACTTACAAAAAAAATTGCGGAATTAATGTCCAAAAAATACAATACCAATATTACTATTTTGGGCGATTACGAGGGCAGCAATCATACTTCGATTCTTGATAATGACAACGGAACAATTTTAGTTGTTTCAGATCGGAATCAGTTTTATTTTAAAGATCGGCATCGCAATCTTTGGCTGTCGGTTCTAGATCCGTTTCAAATAGATGGAAAACAGCATTATCCCGAACTGGGAGATTCTTATACCCTCAATCACGGAGTGCAATACAGTTTTACAACACAAGAGGCAATCGTGGAAATGGCTTCTCTCTATTTTGCAAAACATGCAGATTGATGTTGCCCTCAATGCTAATTTATTTCGCATTGGAAATGACCAAAAATTCAAAAGACAAGAAAGCAAACCTATCTCAAATCCTTTTTAATAACTAAATATTTCAAGTCTGTTTTTCCTGCATTACTAATTCCATGTTCGGCATTTGGCGGACAATAAAAACTCGTATTCGGGCCTGCTGTAACGGTTTTTCCGTCAAGGAAGAATTCGGCGGTTCCCTCTAAAATGTAGAAGAATTCTTCTTCAGGATGGTGATGCGGCGCATGCGTGGATTTTCCAGGTTCGACAATACTCATTTTTAAAGTGTTTTCTTGAGTGAAATCTTTATTGGCAAACCAATATTGGTAACCTACTTTGGTTTTGGTGGCTTTGTTGATATCAAAATGATTGACACAGTTTTCGATGGTGTATTGCGGAGTCTCTTTTTTAGTTTCCTGACAGAAGGTCTTTTGGAAAAATAAAACAGCGATTGTGGTTTTTAGGATAGTTAGCGTTTTCATTTTTTTATTGTAATGTTACGAAAAATGCTTTTGATAAACTGAAATTAAAATAAAATTCTAATTTCATTGCATTTAATATCAGAAATAAAAACTACTTTTAAAACCGCTTCAAAAGCAAGTTTTTAAACCTTTTTATAATGAAACCACTCCAACTTAAAATAAAATCACACTTTTTATTTCTTATTACTTTAACTTTTACAAATTTTATATACGCTCAGTCATTAAAAGAAAAAAGCCATTCCATAATAGCAAAAGGCGCAGTTCTCACAAAACTATCAGACCAATTCAGTTTTACAGAAGGACCTGCTGCAGATAAAAAAGGAAATATTTATTTTACAGATCAGCCTAATAATAGAATCATGAAATGGTCCGTTAATGGCAAGCTTTCTGTTTTTATGGAAAATGCAGGAAGAGCCAACGGTTTGTATTTTGATCACACAGGCAATCTTTTGGCTTGTGCCGATGAAAAAAATGAACTTTGGAAAATAGATGAAAACAAAAATTATACTGTAATACTAAACAACTTCGAAGGAAAAAGGCTGAATGGCCCTAATGATCTTTGGGTTGACCCAAAAGGCGGCATCTATTTTACAGATCCTTTTTACCAAAGGGATTATTGGAAACATACCTCGAAAGAAATAGAGAAAGAATGCGTTTACTATTTATCTCCTGATAAATCCAAAATTATTAACGTTGAGAATAATCTTGTAAAACCAAATGGCATTATTGGAACTTCAAACGGAAAAACGTTATACGTTGCGGATATAGCAGGAAACAAAACGTACTCTTATACAATCGAAAGTAATGGTACTTTAAGTAAAAAAAAGCTGTTTACCGAATCGGGTTCAGATGGAATGACAATAGACGAGTCCGGAAATATTTACTTATGCGGAAAAGGAGTTACCATATTCAATCCAAAAGGAGAAAAAATAGCTCATATTGATGTTCCTGAACCTTGGACAGCTAATGTTTGTTTTGGAGGAAAAAAATTTAAAACATTATTTATTACTGCCAGCAAAAGTGTTTATACGATAGAAATGAATGTTCGCGGAATGAAATAATCGATAAATCATCGCTTTTTCAGATTAAAAAACTTGAAAATCATCTAAATTTGACTCAAATTTAGTTTGAATTTTGTTTTAAACTAAATTTTACAAAGCACAAAAACTTTCGAAACACCTTATTTTACAAGTGTTTTAGCACTCTCTATAATACAATAAGAAAATATTATGATAAAAATATTTTGAAATTCGAAAATCCGCCATACATTTGCCTAACAGTGTTAAACGATTTAATACTTGAATACAATGGCTAGCAAAGATCGAATTTTAAGACAAAAAGAAGAGACAAGAAATAATATTCTTGGCGCTGCTTATGATATCGTAAAAGATGAAGGCTGGAATGGTTTGAGTATGCGTAAAATTGCCGACAGAATCGAATATACTGCTCCTATTATTTATGAATATTTCTCGAATAAAGAAGCAATATTAGAAGAACTGACAGGCAAAGGTTTTATTAAACTGGCTAAAGAGTTGCAGACTGCGAAAGACAAGTTTGAAAAACCAGAAGATCAGTTAGAAGCCATGTGGATGACTTATTGGGATTTTGCTTTTACTAATACTGAAATGTATCAACTTATGTTTGGTGTTCAAATGACTTGCTGCGCACAGCGATGTTCGGCTCAGGAAGCACCTTACAAATTATTTACTGGTGTCATTGCTGAAATTATGAAGGACAGCAATCCTAGTGAAGATATCATAAAACAAAAATATTTTACTTTCTTTTCTGTTATTCATGGTTTAATCGCCATCAACATCATTAATAAAAGTGATATTTTAGAAACCATAAATGCTCAGATTTTGAAAGATGCTATTACTGGTATCATCAAATCTATACAATAAAAAAAAATTTTCAATTTTACTTAACAGTGTAAAATGATTTAAACGGGATAACATAGAATCCTTTTTTTTATAACTTTCGCTTAACACTGTTAGAAAATTTAATAAAGGTAATAAAAGCTCTTTTTTTAGACTTTTACTTAACAACGTTAGATAATTTAATACTGATTTAAAGTAGAATTGGAAAGGCTTACTGTATGGAAATTTGCGCACATTTACTTAACAACGTTAGATAATTTAATTCAATTAAATATGAATCCCGAGAATGCCAGAATACCAAAGAATTTTATCCGAGAAAATGTTCAACCAATTAAAACCACAATGAAAATGAAAAATGTAATTATAACCAGTTTTATCCTGGCCTTAGTTTTAAGCAGCTGTGCCGACAAAAATCAGGCGCCTACTGCTCCACCCCCACCGGTTTTACCAGTATTGGCTATCACAAGTGCCAACACAACTACTGACTCTGAATATCCTGCTTCAATACAAGGAACTGTTGATGTTGAAATTCGCCCACAAGTGAGCGGAAACCTTGACAGAATTTATGTAGACGAAGGCGCATATGTAAACAAAGGACAAACTTTATTTAAAATAAATGAACGTCCGTATCGTGAGCAGTTAAACAATGCTTTGGCAAGTCTTCACGCAGCTGAAGCGGCTTTAATAAACGCTAATTTAGAAGTTGACAAATTGACTCCGTTAGTTCAGAACAAAGTAGTTTCTGATTATCAATTAAAAACAGCTAAAGCTTCTCAAAAAATTGCTGCTGCCAATATCGAACAAGCAAAAGCAATGGTAGGTTCTGCTAAAATTAATTTAGGATATACCAACGTAACGGCTCCAGTTAGTGGATACATTGGAAGATTGCCTAAAAAACAAGGAAGTTTAGTTTCTGCAACAGATGTTGAACCTTTAACTACTTTATCAGACGTTCACGAAGTATTTGCTTATTTCTCGCTAGGTGAAACTGATTTCATCAACTTTAAAGAGCAATATGCAGGAAGTTCATTAGGCGATAAAATCAAAAAATTACCTCCAGTTACTTTGATTTTAGCTGATAACAATGCCTACCCTCAAACTGGAAAAATCGATATGGTTGACGGTCAGTTTGATAAAACTACTGGTGCAATCACTATTAGAGCAACTTTCCCTAACAAAGGCGGCGTGTTACGTTCTGGAAACACAGGAAGAATCCGTTTAGGATTAAATCACGATGATGCGATTTTAGTTCCACAATCGGCTACAGTAGAAATGCAGGACAAAGTATTTGTTTTTACTGTAGGCAAAGACAACAAGGTAACTAAAATGCCTATAACTGTTGTAGGTAAAAGCGGCACTAATTATTTAATTAAAGAAGGTGTAAAAACCGGCGACCAAATCGTGTTAAGCGGTATTGACAAACTTCAGGACGGGCAAGCGATTCAGCCTGAAAAATCAACTAAAGTTGCCCAAGTAACTAATCAAAAATAATTCTAAAACACAATGTTCAAAATATTTATACAAAGACCCGTACTGGCAACCGTAATTTCCATTTTATTGGTAATTCTGGGGGTACTGGGTTTAACTAAACTGCCTTTACAACAGTTTCCTGATATTGCGCCTCCATCGGTTTTGGTAACGGCGGTATATCCAGGAGCCAACGCAGAAACGGTTTTACGTTCTGTGGCTCCTTCTCTAGAAGAGTCTATAAATGGTGTAGAAAACATGACTTATATGAGTTCTACTGCCAGTAACGACGGTACTTTGGCTATTACGGTTTTCTTTAAACTGGGTACAGATGCCGATCAAGCTGCGGTAAACGTGCAAAACCGTGTGGCACAAGCAACAAGCCAATTGCCAGCCGAGGTTGTTCAGCAAGGTATTATTACCGCTAAACAGCAAAACAGTTTCATCATGGCGATTGGTATGTATACTGATGACGAAGCCAAATACGATCAAACCTTTGTGGCCAACTATGCACAGATTAATATCATTCCGGAATTAAAACGTATTCCAGGTGTAGGTTCTGCCAGTATTTTTGGTGGTGTAAAAGATTACTCTATGCGTGTTTGGCTGAATCCAACACAGATGTCAGCTTATAAAGTAACGCCAAGCGAAGTTATGGGCGCTATTCAGGACAAAAGTTTGGAAGCGGCTCCAGGTAAATTTGGAGAGCGAAGCAAAGAGGTTTTTGAATACGTTATTAAATACAAAGGAAAATTAACCAAACCAGAAGATTATGAAAATATTGCTATACGTTCTAATGCAGATGGCTCAGTACTTCGCTTAAAAGATGTAGCGAGAGTTGAATTGGGTGCTTACTCTTACAACAGTTTAACTCGTTTAAATGGTAAAAAAGGAATCGTAATTGGGGTTATCCAATTAGCTGGATCCAACTCAAATGATATTCAGATTGCCATTAACAAAATGATGGAAAAAGCTTCTAAAGATTTTCCAAAAGGCATTAAACACAATATTTTCTATAGTACAAAAGTATCTTTAGACCAATCTATCGAACAGGTTGAACATACCTTAATTGAAGCTTTCATTTTAGTATTCATTGTGGTATTTATCTTCTTGCAAGATTTTAGATCAACATTAATCCCGGCTATTGCTGTACCTGTAGCAATTTTAGGAACGTTCTTCTTCATGCAGTTATTCGGATTTTCGATCAACCTTTTAACACTTTTCGCATTAATTCTGGCGATTGGTATTGTGGTCGATGATGCCATTGTGGTAGTCGAAGCGGTGCATGCGAAAATGGAGCACAAACGTTTGTCTCCAAAAATCGCCACCCATGAAGCAATGCACGAAATAACGGGTGCTATTATCTCGATTACGCTGGTAATGGCTGCTGTATTCCTGCCGGTTGGTTTTATGGAAGGCTCAACAGGAGTATTCTATCGTCAGTTTGCCTTTACGATGGCAATTGCAATTGTAATTTCGGCTGTAAATGCCTTAACATTGAGTCCAGCGCTTGCTGCATTATTCTTAAAAGATAATCACGGAGCACACGATCACAATGAACCTTATCAGAAAAAAGGATTTAAAGAAAAATTCTTCAGTGCTTTCAACAGCAGTTTTGAATCGCTTACCAATCGTTACGTTGGCGGAATTAAATTCTTAATCAGAAGAAAATGGTTGAGTTTAGGCGGATTAGCTTTAATCACTTTAGCAACAGTGGTGATGGTAAAAACAACTCCTTCTGGGTTTATTCCAACAGAAGATCAAGGATTTATTGCGATTGCAGTAAATACGCCATCTGGAACATCATTAGACGGAACTCAAAAAGTAATGACAGAAGCTGAGAATACTTTAAAAGCATTAGACGCTTCTCGATTTGTAACCGCAATTTCAGGTTTCAACTTGCTGACTAACTCTACGAGCCCATCTTCTGCAGTAGTTTTCGTATTGCTTAAACCAAACGAAGAACGTGGAGAAATAAAAAATATTGACGAAATCATGAATCAGGTTCGTGGTAAACTGGGATCTATTTCTGGAGGAAGTTTCTTCGTATTCAGTTTCCCAACCGTTCCAGGATTTAGCAACGTTGAAGCATTGGATTTAGTGCTGCAAGATAAAACAGGAGGAAAACTGGATAAATTCAGTGGAGTTTCTCAGAATTTTATCGGAGAATTAATGAAACGTCCTGAGATTGCCGTTGCCTTTACCTCTTTCAAAGCCGATTATCCACAATTGCAATTGGAAGTTAACGACGAAAAAGCAAATCAATTGGGTGTTAATGTAAAAGACATTTTACAAACAATGCAAGCGTACTTTGGTAGCGCACAAGCATCTGACTTTAACCGATTTGGTAAATATTACCGTGTAGTTGTTCAGGCAGATATTGAAGACAGAGCCGATCCGACTTCAATTGACAGAGTTTTTGTAAAAAACAAAACAGGCGAAATGGTGCCGATAAATACTTTAGTAAAACTGACTCGTATTTATGGTTCTGAAACCGCTTCTAGATATAATTTGTTTAACTCAATTTCAATTAATGCGATTCCGAAACCAGGATTTAGTTCAGGAGATGCCATTAAAGCTATTGAAGAAGTAGCAGCACAACAATTGCCTGCAGGTTACGGGTTTGAATTCTCGGGCCAAACGCGTGAGGAGATTTCGTCAGGAGGACAATCGGCAACTATATTCTTACTGTGTTTGATATTCGTTTATTTCTTACTTGCTGCACAGTACGAAAGTTACATTTTGCCTTTGGCAGTAATCTTGTCAATTCCTGCAGGTATTTTTGGAGTATTCGCTGCTATTGGTTTAACAGGAATTCAAAACAACATTTACGTACAAGTTGCTCTTGTCATGCTGATCGGACTTCTCGCTAAAAATGCCATTTTGATTGTGGAGTTTGCAGCACAGCGAAGAAGATCAGGACAAGGATTAGTAGCAGCTTCAATTATGGCAGCAAAATTACGTTTGCGACCAATTATCATGACGTCTCTTGCTTTTGTGGTGGGATTAATACCAATGATGAGTGCCAAAGGTCCATCAGCACAAGGTAACCACTCCATCAGTATCGGGGCAGCTGGAGGGATGCTTTCAGGAGTAGTTCTAGGTTTGTTCATCATCCCTGTATTATTCATCATCTTCCAGCATTTACAAGAAAAAGTGAGCGGAAAACCAATCGCTGTAATTCATAACGAAGAAAAATAATAAATGGAAAACTATATCACAACCATACTTGTCGCCATCATATTTGGCATCGGATATATATCGTACAGAATCTCTAGAGATCTTGAAACTAGAAAAGATACTTGTACAGAAATTTAATCTGCTAGTGAGATTTAAAAAAAATATATTTTAACACATAGAGACATAGAATTGTATGTCTAAAAGAGAGATTAGAAGAAACTAGTTTCAACACATAGCAAAACTATGTGCATTTAAAACAAGTGAAACGCCTTTCTGGAGCCTCAAAAAACTATATCTCTATGTGTTTAAAAGAATAAACCCAACGGGTAGAAATTTAATAAAAAGACTAATGAAAAATCATATAACCAAAATCGTGACCTTCGCCATTCTGATCACGACTTTAATATCCTGTAAAGTCTCTAAGGATATTGAAACTCCAAAAGATGCATTTCCTGAGAATTTCAGGAATGCATCGGTTTCGAGTGACACAACCAGTATTGCCGATGTGGAGTGGAAAAATTTCTTTACAGAAAAAGATATTATCAAATTAATTGACAGCGCCGTTGCGAGAAACAACGACCTTCAGATTGCCGAAAAGAACATCGAAATTGCACAATACCGTTTTACACAGTCAAAATGGGGAAATGTGCCTCAAGTTAACTTATTCGTTAATGCCAGTACAAGCAATCCGTCAGACAATAGTTTTACAGGATTAAACTTAAATCAGGCCATTGGCGCCAAACATATTGACGACTATTCTGCTGGAGCTTCTCTTTCTTGGGAAGCTGATATTTGGGGAAAGATCAGAAACCAAAAGAAAGGGGCTTACGCAGGATATCTTCAATCTGAAGAAGTAAAAAAAGCATTGCAGACCAATATTGTGGCTAATGTTTCTAGAGGATATTATAATCTTTTGATGTTAGACGCACAATTGGATATTGCCAGACAAAACCTTCGTTTAAATGATAGTACAACGAATATTATCAAATTAAAATACGATGCGGGTCAGGTAACCAATTTAGCGATTCAACAATCTGAAGCACAGAAATTAAATTCAGCGCAATTGATTCCACTATTGGAACAAAACATTGCGATTCAGGAAAATGTTTTGAGTGTGCTAACTGGCTCTTTTCCGAATTCAAAAGAAAGATCCGTTAAGTTAAGCGCACTAGAAGTAAAACATAATACAGCAATTGGAATTCCTTCTGCCGTAGTGAGCAGAAGACCTGATGTAAAAAGTGCCGAATTGGCTCTTAAAGTCGCCAACGCAAATGTCGGTATCACGAAAGCGGATTTATACCCAGCTCTCAGAATTACGGCTCAAGGCGGCGTAAACTCTTTTGAAACCAGCAATTGGTTCAACATTCCGGCTTCTTTGTTCGGAACTGTTGCAGGAGGTTTAACACAACCGCTTTTGAATAACAAAAGACTTAAAACGCAATATAATATTGCTTTAGCAGAAAGAGAAAAAGCCGTTTTAGCTTTTAGACAATCGGTTTTGGTTGCGGTAAGCGAAGTTTCTGATGCTTTGGTTAAAGTAGAAAAATTACAGCAGCAAGAAACTTTCTTGAAAGAAAAAGTAAAAACATTACAGCAGGCTATTAAAAATGCAAATCTTTTGTTCAAAAATGGTTTGGCAGAATATCTTGAAGTTTTAACAGCTCAAGCGAATCTTTTGCAAAGCGAATTAGAACTTGCTGATATTAAAAGACAACAGCTTACAGCCAATACAGATTTATACCGCGCTTTAGGCGGAGGCTGGAAATAATACCTCGTTACATTACCCGTTAATTATTTATTTTTTGAGATGAAAACGCTGTGGGACTTAGGTTTCATGGCGTTTTTTACGTTTTGCCGCAAAGGCGCTAGGACGCGAAGTTTTTTTGTTTGCCACGAATTTCACTAATTTTTACTAATTTCTTTTCTCTCTAATTATAAAAATAATTCGCGAAAATTCGTGAAATTCGTGGCAATAAACTTTATGCCTTAGTCCCGATAGCTATCGGGATTGTGGCAAAAACAAAACAATCTATGACCTTCAACAAAGAAACATACCTCAACAATCTAAAATTATATTTCGAAAGTTACGCTCCTATTTCTGAAAAGTCATGGAAATCAATTGAAAACTTAACACATTTCCAGACCGTCAAAAAAGGAGAAATAGTATTAGAAAATGGGGAAATCTGCAAAAATCTCTATTTTATTGCAAAAGGAATTTTACGAACTTTTATTACAGACGAACAAGGAAATTTCTATAACAAAAACCTTTTTCTCGAAAACAAACTGGCATGCTCTAAAGTTTCATCAATACTGCAAACTCCTTCCAGTTTTACGATCGAAGCTTTAGAAGATTGTATTTTAATCAGACTTAATTATAAAAAATATATCCAGTTGATTAGCGAAAACGATGATCTTAAAACCTTCTACATTGCCTATTTAGAGAAAAACTGGATTATTGAAAAAGAACAAAGAGAAGTCGCGCTAGTTATGCAGAATGCGACAGAAAGATACCTTAATCTTCTTGAAACGCACCCAACAATCGCCGATCGGGTTCCGTTATTGCATATTGCTTCGCATTTAGGCATTACGCCAACGCAGTTAAGCCGAATCAGAAAAAGTCTGGAAAAAGATTCGTGAATCAACATATGTAAAGACTTTTCTAAGAGAACCAATTTATCTTTGTGTTATAATTAAAACTCGTCATAAAAATGGACCATATAAACCTCATTAAAGACAATATTGACAATCTAACCACTCTTTGGAAAACTGTTGCAACTCCTCTCCTTTCTTATCATAAAAATGATCCTTTTGAATTTTCTCAAATAAAAAACTCAGGCTGGCCAAATAGATTATGGTCTAGAGAAGATATTACCGAAGAAAACTTTCTGCAGATTCAGGAAACGATGGAGAAAAATCCAGGTTTGGTTATTCCTTATTGGGATATTTTTGGAAGCAATTCTAAAGAAATTTTCGAAAAAAATGGCTTTCATATCCGAATTCAGCTTGTAGCGATGGCTTTAAAACTGGGAGAAAAATTTCCGCTTCAAAACAATCTTACTTTCAAGAGAGTTTTAAATGAAGAAGATGCCAAAACCTGGTCAGATATTTATCCAATGTCTTTTAGTTATGTAATCAGTAAAGAAACCTTGGTTGCTAATTACAAAAATGCAAAGTTTTATTTAGTTCATTTTGAAGGAAAAGCGATTGGAACGCTTACTCTTTTTCAAACCTACAAAACAATGGGAATTCACGGTGTCGGCGTAATCCCAGAAATGCGCAAAAGAGGTTTCGCAGAAGAAATCATGAAATTTGCTATCAATGAAGCTATTGATGCCAATTGCGAATATGCGCAACTACAAGCTTCTGCATTAGGAAAAGGCATTTATACGAGATTAGGTTTTGAGGATTTGTTTACGATTACGAATTACCAGCTTAGTTAAATTCCAAATTTTAAAATCCAAATTCCAATTCGGTCGCGAAGTCGCAATTTTATTTTTAGCTCTCGCAGATTTGGCAGATTAGATTTTTTAATAAATAATCTGCCAAATCTGCGAGAAACAAATCCCTTAAATCTTTTTAATCTGTGACTTTAAAATAAAAACTTTGCGCCTTTGCGCCTTTGCGAGAACTATTTTCAATCTAAAATCTAACTTCTAAAATCTAAAATCAAGAATGTCCCAAATGCCCCCAAAATAGTCATAAATAGGTATTTTGTTAAAAAATAAGAATAGTACATTTGTAATACATTAACTAATAATCTTTTAAACAAATACCCAATGAAGACAACCAAAATCATTTTCTGGACTACTACTATTTTAATCTTTTTATTTGAAGGCGTTATGCCGGCATTGACTTCTCAAACAGAATTAGCCAAAGAAGGAATCAAACATTTGGGTTATCCAGAATATTTCGGAAATGCATTAGTCGTGTTTAAAATCCTTGGCGTTTTAGCTTTAATTATTCCGCAAGTGCCAGGACGAATCAAAGAATGGGCTTATGCAGGATTTGCTTTTGATTTCATTTTTGCTTCCATAAGCCATTTTGCGGTTGACGGAATCGGTTTTCAAGGATTCTTTCCTTTAATTGTTTTTGCAGTTTTAATTATTTCTTATGTAACATATCACAGAATACAGCGTTATAAAAATATAGCGCTCTAAAAATCAAAACTTTATGATTGAAGTTTTTAAAACAAATGTTCAAGAAGAATCTCAATGCAACATCATCATTGAGAAGCTTCTTGAGCACTATCCCAACGGCTCGATCAACTTCGATTTAGAAGATTGTGACAAAATCCTCCGCATTCATGCACCCGCCATTTCGAATACAAAAATTATCGACATTTTAAATTCGCACGGTTACTTCTGCGAAGTGCTTCCTTAAAAATTAACACTTCTCAAATACCTGAATTATAGCATTTTAATATTTTTTATTGTATATTTGAAGGAGTATCATTTCCCCTAATTCTATAAATTTAATTTCGCCAGATTATGTACTGAGGTTTTCTTAACCAATCGGTAAACCTATACTGTCGAATTTTCAATTTCTAAAATTAAAAAAATGAAGAGCGCTATTCAAAATACCATACTGGAAACCTACAGTAAATTGGGCGACTTACTTTCTTCTTTTTCAAAAGAAGAAATCAATGTTGTTCCGTTTGAAGGAAGCTGGACGGCTGGACAAACCGTACAGCACAGTATCCTAGCCTGCTCAGGTCTTACCATGCTATTTGCTGGAAAAACCGAAAAAACCAATAGAGAACCTGACGAAAATGTAAAAGGACTCGACTCCATCTTTTTAGATTATACTACTAAATACCAATCACCCGAAAACATAAAACCTCCTGCTATTGAGTATGAAAAAGGCACTCTGCTGGCTTCTGTAAAAAAAATACAAAATGATTTGTTTGAAGCTGCAGAAACTTACGATTTAACATTGACATGCTTGGATGCTAAAGTACCTGGTTTTGAATATTTCACGATTTACGAATGGCTTCATTTTGCCATTGTACACACGCAGAGACATACGCAGCAGTTAAAATCGATTTACGAACATATTAAAAAACAATAAATCAGTATTTAACTCAAAACAATTTTTATGAGATCAAAAGTTAGAACCATTGTTTCATCTGGTTTAGTTGCAGGGACATTAGATATTACTGCCGCTATTTTGATTTATGCAGGAATATTACATAAAACAACAGCCGAAAAAATTTTACAATCTATTGCAAGCGGAATTTTTAAAAAAGAGGCTTATACAGCAGGAACAGAAATGACTTTTGTGGGTTTGGGACTTCATTTCTTAATTGCTTTTATTTTTGCTTGGTTTTATTTTAAGATTTTCCCTTATATCCCATTTTTTAAAATAAACACTTTACTCTCGGGAGTTTCTTATGGCTTCTTTATTTGGGTTGTAATGAATCTTGTGGTTCTCCCCATCGTATTTCCAGTTTTACCAGAAAAAAAACTAGATTTTCCGCTATTGCTTTCTATACTTATTGTGATTTTTTGTGTAGGGATTCCGATAGCATTTATAACTCGGAAATATTATGCAAAATGGTACTAATTGAAGGGACAAAGTAGCAAAGAGACAAAGTTACAAAGGTTAAAATACTTTACACTTGTAACTCGGGAACTTTGGTACTTTGTCCCCTTAAAATCAAACTTTTTTTCTTCCTGTTATTAATGATATAATAAATAGCACTAAAAAGATGAAGAATAAAACCTTTGCAATACTTGCGGCTCCAGCGGCAATTCCGCCAAAACCAAAAATTCCGGCTATAATAGCCAAAATGATAAATATAACTGTCCAACGTAACATAATATTTGATTTTTAAGTTCTTAATATGACTGTTTTATAAGCCTTTTTGTTTATCTCAAAGTTCTTTTATTCCTACAAATCTTGTTAACTCTATGCGCTTTATTATTATCTCAATAAAACTAAAACAACACTAGAACCCACGCCACTTTCACTATTATTTCAAAGCCTTACAGAATTACCATGTTTACGCTTTTGAGTTAATTTTTTGATCGATTGGATTAATTGCCGCTTCCATCTCAAAGTAATTTTAGATAAAATTTTTAAGGGTAATGGAAGAAGCTAGGAAACATGGTGTCATCTTAGAAAAAACAGATCGGGCTTTTGAGGAATTAGGTGTTTTAAATCCTGCCATTTATCAAGACGGAAATACTGTACACATGTTTTACAGAGCGGCCAAAAGAGGAAATTTTTCAACCATTGGATATTGTCGTTTTGAAGGTCCAACTACATTAGTTGAAAGAAGCACTCAGCCGGTTTTTGTGCCAGATTACATTTATGAGATTCATGGTGTAGAAGATCCGAGAATTACTAAGATAGACGACAGGTTTTACATGACTTACGTTACTTATGATGGAATTAACGCTTGTGGCGCTTTGGCAGTTTCAAAAGATTTAAAAATTTTTAAGAAGAAGGGAGTTATAACGCCAAAATTTATTCTTAACGAATTTACAAATCTTATTAGAAAGCATTTACAGAATCCGAGCATTGCAAAGATCTTAGCTTTTAATACGGAAAGAAATTATCCGCTTACGGAAACTATTAAAGAGAATCTGTTTGTATGGGATAAAAATGTGGTTCTTTTTCCGAAGAAATTTAATGGAAAGTTTGTTGCCCTGCATCGCTTATTTCCATCCATTCAGATTTTTTCGTTTGAAAAGAAATCAGAACTGACAGAAGATTTTTGGAAAAACTATTTAAAAAATCTTCCCGATCATATTGTAATGGAACCAAAATATGATCACGAAACAAGTCATATTGGTCCTGGAGCCCCGCCGATAGAAACAGCAGACGGCTGGCTTTTAATTTATCATGCTGCTGAAAGGAGAGAGAAAGGTTTGGTTTATCATGCCGCAGCTGTTTTACTGGATTTAGAAGATCCGTCAAAAGTTATTGCAAGACTGCCAAATCCCATTATCACTCCTTCAGAATATTACGAAAGACATGGCTATGTCAATTATGTGGTTTTCCCGACAGGGACTGCCATTTTTGATGACCAACTATATATTTATTATGGCGCTGCCGATGATAAGATTGCGGTGGCATCTCTGAACCTTAACGAGTTATTAACCGAATTAAAAATGAACTCTCATGAAAACAATATCAAATAAATCAAAAATCGTTTTTTTATCTACTTTTCCGCCTACGCAATGTGGCATAGCAACCTATACTCAAGATACCATCAAAGGAATCACAGATGTTTACGGTAAATCTATCAAATGCGAAATATGTGAACTTGTTGATAAACCCAAAGATCAGCCAACGCAGGCATTTACCTTAAACACTAAAAATCGAGAAGAATACGCTAGAGTTGCCGAGGAAATTAATCAAGATGAAACTGTGAAATTAGTGCATATTCAGCATGAATTTGGTTTGTTTTCAGGAAATTACGGTGACCATCTCTTAGATTTTTTAAATGTTATTAAAGCGCCTGTTACATTTACGTTTCATAGCGTAATTCCGAATCCGAATGACGAATTGAGAACATTCGTAAGACTGCTATTGGACTACAGCAATTCGGTTTTTGTGATGACTAATAAATCGAAAGAAATTTTAATCAAAGACTACGATATCAATGAAGAAATAATTACTTGCGTGCCTCATGGAACTCATATTGTGATATACGAAACTCCAGAACAGGCAAAAGAAAAATTAGGAATTCAAGATAGATTGGTTTTGGCTACTTTCGGACTTTTGGGCGAAGGTAAAAATATAGAAACGGGCTTACAGGCTCTGCCAAAAATTATCGAAAAAGCGCCAAATGCTTTGTATCTTATTATTGGCAAAACACACCCTAACTTAATTAAAGACGGAATTGACACGTATCGTGATAAATTGGAAGGTTTAGTTAAAGAATTAAATCTTCAAGACAATGTACGCTTCATAAATAAATATTTGGATACCGATGAGCTCTTAGAATATTTAAAAGCAACAGATATTTATATGTTTACGTCAAAAGATCCGAATCAGGCAGTGAGCGGCACATTTGCTTACGCGATGAGTTGTGCGTGTCCAATCGTGGCATCTAAAATTCCGCACACCAAAGAGGTTTTAACTCCAGATTCTGGAATTTTATGTGATATTGGAGATGCTGATCAATTTGCGGCCGCAGCAATTAAATTGATTGAAGATGAGAATTTAAGACACGAAATGGGAATTAATTCATTTACCAAAATGAGAGCTTCATCATGGGAAAATGTTGCCATCACGCAAATGAATACTTATAAAAACCTATTCAAAAATCCTTCAGAAATTAAATACAGCTACCCTCCTATTCAGCTGAAACATATCAAAAAACTGACTACAGAATTAGGAATTATTCAGTTCAGTAAAATTTCTATTCCGGATTTAGATTCTGGATATACTTTAGATGATAATGCAAGAGCTTTAATAGCATTTTGCATGCATTATAAACTGACTCAAGACAAAGATGATCTTGCTTATATCTTAATTTATTTAGATTTCATTCAGCGTTGTCAAAAACCAAAAGGAGATTTTATCAATTATGTCGATAAGGAAAACCGCGAACATATTGAGCAAAATGCCGAAGTAAATCTTGAAGATTCAAATGCAAGAGCCATTTGGGCTTTAGGAACTGTTGTTTCTATGTCGGATATTCTCCCAGAAGCCATAACCAAAAAGGCAACCAAATGTTTATTGAATACCTTAAAATGGGCTGAAAATATCCAATCGCCTCGTTCAATTGGTTTTGCTACAAAAGGATTGTATTTATACCATTCAACCATTCCGAATTTGTATGTTGCAGCTATCATCAATAAGCTAAATGCAAAATTGCTAGCGAATTACGAAGACACTGCCACAGAAGATTGGCAATGGTTTGAAAATTATCTGACGTATGGAAACAGCATTTTGCCAGAATCAATGCTTTACGCTTATTTAATTACCAATAAACCAGTTTACAAAAAAGTAGCATTGGACTCTTTAGATTTCTTGATTTCAAAAACGTTTATAAAAGGAACTTTCAAAGCTATTTCAAACCAAAGCTGGCATCATAAAGGTTCAGAACCAAGCCAGTACGGAGAACAGCCAATTGATGTTACCTACACGATTCAGACTTTAAATGCATTTTATAATGCCTTTAAAAATCCAGAATACAAAAAGAAAATGAGAGCCGCATTTAACTGGTTTCTAGGAAAAAATCATTTGAACCAGATTATGTATAATCCAGTAAGCGGTGGTGGTTACGACGGGCTTGAGAAACATAATGTCAACCTAAATCAAGGTGCAGAATCTACAGTTTGCTATTTAACCGCAAGATTATTAATGGAAAAACTGGCCATGTCACAATCACGTGTCATTCCTTTAATGAAATCACGAAGCGGCATTGCTATAAATTTATAATAAAAGAAATTGAAGCTAACCAAATACTTCATTTAAACCCTGAAAATCCCTTTCTTAATGAAAGGGATTTTTTGTTTATAAAATATACTGAAATAAATTTGCCTATCTACTAATAGGTAGTATCTTTGTCATAAAAATTATCGCTATGACTACAAAAGAAAATATTATAGATAAAGCAGATCAATTTATTCGAGATAAAGGCTACAATGCGTTTAGCTTTAAAGATATTTCTAATGATATAGGCATAAAAACGGCTTCTATTCATTATCATTTCCCAACAAAATCAGATCTTGGCGTAGCGACCATCAAGGAACATATTGCAAGATGTGAAGCTTTAAAGAAAAAAGTTGCCAATGAGTCTCCATTAGTAAAACTTCAAGCTTTCTTAGAGGTTCAGACACAAATCAAAAAGGAAAATAAGGTCTGTATAGTAGGATCATTAGCTACAGACTTAAATACGCTGGACAATTCCATAAAAACAGAACTTCAGAAATTTGCCCAAATTGTAATCAATTGGCTAACTGAAATTTTAATCGAAGGAAAAGAACTTAACCAATTTGCCTATGAAATGTTACCAAGAACAAAAGCCATAATGATAATTACCAATATGGTCGCGATCGTCCAGCTATCAAGACTAACAAGCGACGATGATTTTGAATTGGTAAAAGAAACAATATTAACAGAATTAAGACCTAAGAAATAATGAAAAGAGTCGTCATAACAGGATTAGGGGCAGTAACTCCGATTGGAAATAGTGTTCAGGAATATTGGAATTCATTAATAAATGGAGTAAGCGGCGCCGCTCCAATTACAAGATTTGACACAACACATTTCAAAACTAAATTTGCATGTGAAGTTAAAAACTTTGATGCACAGCATATTTTCGAAAAAAATGAGATTAGGAAATACGATCTTTTTACACAGTATGCTCTGCATGCTACAGACGAAGCCATAAAAAATGCCAATATCAATTTTGAAAACTTAAATAAAAACAGAATTGGTGTAATATGGGGCTGCGGTGATGGAGGCATATCAACTTTTGAAGAACAATTTGGAGAATATAAACTAGGAAATGGATCTCCACGATTTAGTCCTTTTTTTATACCAAAAAGAATCGTTAACATAGCTTCGGGAGTTATTTCTATTAAATATGGTCTTCGATGAGTAAATTACACTACAGCTGCGGCTTGTTCTGCGAGTAATACTTCCATCATAGATGCATTTAATTACATTCGCTGGGGCAAAGCCGATATGATTATTAGCGGCGGTTCTGAGGCTTCGGTTTCAGAATCTTCAATTGGAGGTTTCAATGCTTCAAAAGCATTGTCTACATTAAATGAAGATTACACCAAAGCTTCACGCCCTTTTGATATCACAAGAGATGGATTTGTTTTGGGCGAAGGGGCCGGAGTTGTTATCTTAGAAAGCTATGAACATGCTATAAAACGAAATGCAGTAATCCTAGCCGAAATTGTTGGTGGCGGATTAGCTGCCGATGCCTACCATTTAACAGGAACTCATCCTGAAGGTGAAGGTGCCGTTTTAGGAATGGAACTTGCTTTAGAGGAAGCTGGAATTACACCAAATCAAATTGATTACATTAACGCCCATGCAACTTCTACTCCAACTGGCGATTTAAGTGAACTTAAAGCTGTTGAAAAAGTATTTGGAATAAATCCAAACGCGAATATAAGTGCCACAAAATCAATGACTGGGCATTTACTTGGCGGTGCAGGAGCAATTGAAGCAATTGCCTGCATAAAATCTGTTCAAGAAAATATTGTACCACCAACTATAAACACTCAAAACGTAGAAGGAGATTTTGCAGACAAATTTAATCTAACTCTTGGAAAAGCACAATCGAGAGAAGTGAATTATGCAATGAGTAATACTTTTGGATTTGGTGGTCATGTAGCCAGTTCTATATTTAAAAAATTTACAGAATAATATTTAGCTAAAAAAGTATAAATCAATTTAGATCCCTTTCGTAATGAAAGGGATTTTTTTGTTTGGTCTCAAAACGTCGATTTATTTGAATTATTGCGTGTTTATGAAAATTATATAAGGCTTCAAAAAAGTTGTGTAATATATTTTAACAAGTATAGGGCTAACTTTCGTATAGAATTTAATGAGTTGAAAAAAACTGTTAAATAATTGATTTTCAAATTACATAATTCACACTAAAAACAAAACTATTTTGATTCTCAATATTAAAAATACATTCGCCGAAATTGGAGAGACAACTATATTCGCCAAAAGGTTCTTTAAGGAAGTTTTGATTCCGCCTTATGAGACCAAAGAGTTTCTCAGACAATGTTATGTCATTGGCTATAGATCTCTCCCACTCGTTGCTATCACAGGCTTTATTATGGGGCTGGTGCTTACGCTTCAATCGCGCCCAACATTGGTGAAATTTGGTGCCGAATCTTGGCTTCCTGGAATGGTGGCGCTTTCTCTAATAAGAGAAATTGCTCCAGTAATCACTGCTTTGATTTGTGCAGGAAAAATTTCCTCTGGAATCGGTGCCGAACTAGGATCGATGAAAGTTACAGAACAGATTGACGCCATGGAAGTGTCAGCGGTAAATCCGTACAACTATTTGGTAGTGACCAGAGTTTTAGCCTGTACTTTGATGGTTCCTATTTTGGTATTTTTTGCAGATGCCATTGGAATTATTGGCGGTTATGTAGGCATTAACATTCATGGCGATGTCAACTTTTACCGCTTTTTAACCCAGATTGTACAGTCTTTAGAATACTTAGATCTGCTTCCAGCCACTCTCAAAACTTTCTTCTTTGGATTTTTTATCGGAATTATTGGCTGTTACAAAGGTTTTAATGCTTCTAACGGAACAGAAAGCGTGGGACAAGCTGCCAATTCTGCTGTGGTGACAGCATCGTTGAGCATTTTTATTATCGATATGGTCGCTGTACAAATAACCGATTTATTCTTTTAAAATGATGAAGGAAAAATTACATAAAGAACCTAAAACAAAAGAAAAAGATCAGACTCCAATTATCGAGATTAAAGATCTGCATAAAACTTTTGGTAAAGATAATGCCGTTTTAAAAGGCGTAAATCTCACTTTGAATAAAGGCGAAGATTTAGTGGTTTTAGGACGTTCAGGCTCTGGAAAATCGGTTACCATAAAATGTATTGTGGGATTGATTGAACCAGACAAAGGCGAAATTAAAGTTTTTG